>Ga0172380_10001050_pt1 | contig 49248 bp, 55 predicted proteins | sample Leawe162metaG_FD_119747 | JGI IMG/M metagenome (GOLD analysis project Ga0172380, IMG submission 119747) | Leachate microbial communities from a municipal landfill in Southern Ontario, Canada - Leachate well 162 metaG | ecosystem: Engineered > Solid waste > Landfill > Unclassified | place... | reverse complement strand
ATTTAGAATTAATACATTGGTAGAGCGTAGTAGATAGATTAGAATTAATAACAAAAGTCGAGCGTAAGATTAGCTTTCATTTTGTTCGAAATAAGTTCGTGCAAAGGATAGCAATACATCACACAAGAAAAAAGAGTCCACCTTAAGGGTGGCCTTTTTTCTTGTGTGACCCTAAGCAAGCAAACTGCTTTGCTTGCGTCAGAGAATCGAAAGACTTTTCGTTCTCTGGTCTACCAGAGCGAAAAGTACCTGGCGATGTAGTCGCCGATATGCGTACTCACGTTCCCTGTAGGGCTTTCAAATTTATGAGCGACGGCGAATAAATTATTGTGGCTCACAAAAAAATAGCTCTGATTTTAATCAGAGCTATTTTACAATTAGAAACAAAATAAAATTACAAAATTTTAATAGCCAACCTTGCCAATTCAGATCTTTCACTTTTAGTTAAATGAACATAGCTAAATATTGGATCATTCTCTTTGCTAAATTTATTTATCAAATAAGTAGCACCATTAGATTTTTGATCCACAAAAGGATTATCTATCTGACCTGTATCTGCCATAAATATAATTTTAGTACCTTCTCCAGCCCGAGTAATAATAGTTTTAACCTCGAGTGGTGTTAGATTTTGCGCCTCATCAACAATAAAAAAAACCTTAGGCAAACTCCTGCCACGAAGATGTGCGAGTGCTTCAATAATAAATTGACCAGACTTAATAAAAGAATCAATCTTTTTTTTATTTTTTGCATTAGATACAGCAAGAAAATGAACATTATCATTCACCCCTTTTGCATATGGAGAAATTTTATCATTAACATCACCGGGCAAAAACCCAATATCACGATTCCCCATAGGCACAGCAGGCACAGCAAATAGAACTTTGTTGTAGATTTTTTTACCTAATTGTTCAAAACCACAAGCAAGAGAAATTAGTGTTTTGCCAGTACCAGGACCACCTTCCAAAACTACTAATTTAATACTAGGGTCAAGCAATGCGTCAATTGCGCAGGTTTGTTCAACATTCAAAGAATTTAGCTCGCAAGGCTTCTGAATATAACTTTTTGTAATAGGTTTGATTTTACCATCCCTATATCTAACAACAATATCCTTTCCGCCAAGTTTTAAAATAAAATTTTCATTTTCACTAGCACCATCTATCTGAAAATCCATTTCTCTATCAGAAAATAATTTTAAAGAAAAATCAGTGTCCGATTCTAATGTACGAATTCCATTAAACAAAAAGTCAACATTAGAAACCTTTTCGTTAAGATAATCCTGACAAACGATACCAAGAATTTTAGATTTTGTTCTAACATTTAAGTCCTTTGAAACTATAACAACTTGGACTTTTGGCTTTTCATTTTTAAGGCTTTCTTGTAAGACATAGGCATCATTAATAATTTGATTGTCCACTTTAGACATATCTAAGCTTTTACTGACTTTTTCATGAACATCAAATTTAAGTAAAGCTTTAATTTTACCCAATCCCTCCCCAAGAGGCACCCATTCGTCTAAGCAATCATCAGTTAAAATTTCATCAAAAATACGATTAAATTCTCGTGCATGAAAGTTGATTGACTCCAATCCCTTCTTGTGATTGTCTAATTCTTCTAGTACCTGAATAGGGATACAGATATCGTGTTCCTCAAACTTGTAGACACAAGCAGAATCATGAAGAATTACATTTGTATCTAACACAAAAATCTTTTTTACTGATTTAGCTGTGCGATTAGATCCATGTGATCTTTTTTTTGTTAAATTGACATTTCCGTCTTCTAAAGACCCACTGTCATCCCTTTTGCTTTTGGCCATAATTATTTTGTTATAAGGTATTTTTTTGTAAGTCTACAATAAAATAACGGCAAAGTCAAAAGCACCCCTATCGGGGTGCTTTTGACTTTTATTATTCATTTAATTTTATCTATTCTCCCATTGTTTTTCTTGGCGGCATAGGAGCTTTGGAGCATCAGCTGGATTACTCATGATCATCTTTACAGCCTTTTCCAATCGGACACCTTGAGATCCTTTTAGTAGTATGACATCACCTTTTTCTACGACGCCAGATAGGAATTTACCACAAGTCACAGATGAATCAAAGCTATATATCTCCTTTTGGGGGAAGCCAGCTTCTAGTGCGCCCTCGGCGATGAATTTTGATCGAGGCCCGACAGTGATAATCATATCTGCTACCCGGCTCGCCATCACTCCAATCTCGCGATGAGATTCCTCGGCTATCTTGCCGAGCTCTAGCATATCTCCTAGTACTACGATCTTTCTGCCACCTTTTACATCATGCATAAATTTCAGAGCTGCTGATACTGCAAGTGGTGATGAATTGTATGTGTCATCTACTATATATGAATCATTTACTCCACTGATAAGAGACATTCTTCCTGGTGGTGTATCATAATTCGCCAATTCTGATATTGATTTTAGGATATCACAACCAACTTCTTCCGCCACAGCAATAGCAGCCAGAGCTGAAGATATGTAGTGCTCACCTATGATATGTGGCATATTCACTGGGAATACATTGCCATTGTATCGCAATTTAAATGCGATCCCCTTTGGGATACCACGATGAGCCCCCTCTATAGATACGCCTATATTTGATGCATTGTAGGTAGCCAGATCGTTTGTGCCAAATGATACTACTCTTGATTTAACTTTTTTATGTAGAGCATAGACTTTCTCGTCATCGTGATTTAGTATCAGTAGTCCATCTTTTTTTACAGCATGAGCAAGGGCACTCTTTTCTTCAATTATCTTATCTACGCCATCAAAGAATTCTACGTGTACTGGTCTATCAGGGAAATGTGTAATGACTACTATATCCGGAGAGAGCCACGGGGCCACACTCGTGATATCCCCCGGCTTGCCCGCACCCACCTCCAACACTAGCCACTCTGGATAATCATATTTAAAAATTATAAGAGCAAAACCTTTTGCCAAATTCTCCATCCAGCCTAGTATACTACTCCAGGCATTCGGTACACCGATGATAGTCAGTGGTAATCCTATCTCGCTATTAAAGCTCTTTTCACTCTTGCGTACTGATTTGAATGCAGAGATTACAGTAAAGATTGCGTCTTTTGTAGAAGTCTTGCCCACGGATCCGGTGATAGCTACGATCTTGGGTTTGTATTTTTTTAAAATACGCTTTGATTGCCAAAACAATATCTTTACTATTATATTTTTTAATTCAGGTTTTATTTTTTTCATATATCTATCTATCAGGAGCTACATCATAATAATTGAGCAAGAATTTTGTGATATTAACAAAAGGTGGTATCAATGTCTGTGAAGCAAAATTTACCCCCTTTGGATTGCGTATAAACAAGAAAACAACAAATTTAGGCTCATATGCTGGGAAATATCCAAAGAATGAGTGCATATGCTGGTCCTCATAATACCCCCCTCCTGAATCTTTGGCTACTTGCGCAGTTCCAGTCTTTGTGGCGATACTATATCTAGGTATTTTATAAGAACCACTACCATATGACTCAAATACATGGACGAGCATACGAGTGATAGTATCCGTAGATTCTTTTTTTAGTATCCCCGTACGTGTCGGCTCGTATTCTATATTCTTAGATAGTCCATTTTCGTATCGTATCTGCTTTACTAGATGCGGCACGACGAGATTACCACCATTCGCCAATACAGCAAATGAACGCACTGCTTCTATGGGGGTCACGGCGATACCCTGCCCAAAAGAGGCAGTCGCATACTCGATATCACGTGGACTCTCTAGGTTCTTAATCAGGCCACTTGTCTCATTCGGCAGATCGATACCAGTCTTTTCTCCTATACCATAACTTTTCATATATGATCGAAAGCTATCATGGCCCATCTGTCTTTCCACAAAAATCATACCCGTGTTGAGAGATTCATCTAGTACTCTTTGCATCGTTGTATTCTTGCCACGAGCTTTTTTATCGAAGTTAAATATTTGTCTTTTCTCTATAATCAGACTACCAGTATCTGTATATGTAGTCTCCGGAGTGACTACTCCCTTGTCTATAGCAGCAGCCATGACCAATGGCTTGATCACAGATCCAAATTCGTATACGTTTTCAACCAGTGGATTTCTATACACAGAGGGACTCGCAACTTTACCAAATTCATTGAGATTAAAATCTGGAGCTCCCATTATGGCGTATATCTCTCCATTATTTGGATTCATGATTATGCCACCTACTTGATCTCCGCTCCAAGTTTCTAGAGTTTTTCTCATCTCGGATTCTAGCGTCTGTTCTACCCCAGGCTCTATAGTAGTGATCACATCGCCAGTCTCCTCGCCTGTAAAAGTATCTTTTATATCAGAAAAAACTTCTGCAAAGAAATTTACATATGATTGATCTTTTGGTTTCGATAGTGTCTTGTTGTAGTACCTCTCTAGGCCGTACTGCCCAGTCAATTCATCACCTTTGTATGCGATAAATCCGAGAGTTTGAGAAGCCAGCTCTCCACCAGGATAAAAACGCCATTTTTCTTTAAAAACAGAAACTTCAGGTATGCTCAATTTTTCTATCTCATCGACGGTCTCTTTTGGAAGCCTAGTAGCTACCTCTTCATATGGGTCATTCTTTTTTGTCGCTTTTGCGATGAAGGTATCGTGATCCATGGTGATGTACGGATCCAATTTTTTATATAAATCTTCAGGATCTTTTATGTCCTTGGGCTTGATAGCAATCTTGAATCCAGACATCATAGCTCCCGCAGCCACTAGATTGCCGTCTTTTTTAGTAAAAAATATAGTCCCACGATTAAAAACATTGCCAGATGGAGTAGAATACTGCCTATCAGCTTTTTCGGAGTACTCATTTTGATGAACAATCTGAACTAAAAAAAGCTTGCCGACAAGTATGCAGGCAAACAGAAAAATAAAACCAGACACTATTTTAATGCGTGTTTTAAAAGACGCAGTATTCATCCCGTTTAGAAGCAGGTCACGGTCAAAACACCGCCCTTACTAAATATTATTTTATAATTTTGATTTATCATTTTAATATCACAAAAAATTTCATTGTGACCGTGGCTTCTAACGGGATTCATTATCTTACAGCGACACGAGATGCGACAATGCGTGTAGCAAATATTGGAGAAGCGGCATCGACAAAGCCAAGTGATGAAGCAAAATTCTTATCTATAGAGTTTGAGATGGAGAGATATGAAAGCTCTAGATTGCTGACACGACTGCCGACCTCACGCATATTTGACTCCAGAGACTTGCGAGCTAGCACATTGAATGTGATTGATCCGATAAAATAAATATAGCAAATAGAAAGCATAACAATAGACGTTACTAGAGTTTTGAATACTGTACGCTGTACATTCATATCATGTGATAGTGTATTTGTTATTGTTTTTGCTTTATTCATTTTGATCTTGATATTGATTAATTATAATTTTTCGATGACTCTTAGTTTTGCACTTCGAGAACGACTGTTCTCCCTGATCTCTTCGTCTGTGGGCACTATTGGTTTTTTTGTCACTATCGTAGCTCTGCCGTCTTCTTTGAGTTTTACAAAAGCTCTCTTTACTATCCTGTCTTCTAGGCTATGAAAGCTGATGATAGCTATCCTTCCACCTACAGAGAGTGAATCAAAACCTTTTTCAATCACTTTTTCTAAATTGGTCAATTCACTGTTTGTAGCTATACGCAATGCTTGGAATGTACGAGTCGCCGGATGTATCCTCTGCCCTTTATATCTTCGTCCGATACAATCATCCAATATCTTTACTAAATCAAAAGTAGTCTCTATTGATTTTTCTTTACGGGCAGCGACTATAGCGCGAGCGATAATCCTGGAATACTTTTCTTCTCCAAAACCATAAATTATGTCAGCGATATTTTCTTCATCCCAAGTGTTGACTATATCCTTTGCAGTTAGATCTTCATCCGTAGGCTCCTTCTTCATAGTCATCAGCAGTGGCTCGTCCCGTAGGAATGAAAATCCTCTCCCTCCGATATCCAGCTCAAATGAGCTGATACCTAGATCCAGGAGAATCTTGTCCACCTTTGGAATGCCTAGCTCTGAGAGGACTTTATCTATATCTTGGAATCCTGCTATTTTAAAGACTGTGTCGCTATCCATACCAGAGAGACTCTCCTTTGCTCTGTGCATCGCATCGCTATCTAGATCCAGACCTATGACTTTTACGCCGGATCCGAACCTGTGCACAATTTCGCGAGTATGACCACCGCCACCGAGTGTACCATCGACGATGATATCACCTGATTTTATAGCCAACCCATCTATCGTCTCATGTAGGAGTACAGAAATATGCTTCATAATATTTTAAAGAACACCCACCTGTCCTAATTTGTCAGCCAAAGCATCGGCCTCTTTTTCAACCACTTTCTTGTAATCATTCCAAGCCTTTTCATTCCAGATTTCTGCACGGTTCTGTACACCGATGACGATCACCTCACGAGTAAGCTTTGAACGAATCTTTAAATTTTCCGGAATCAATATTCGGCCAGATGCATCCACATCAGCAATAACTGCTTGACCAAACATAAATCGCGAGAAACTTCTGTTGTCAGCCTGGAGCATAGATGACTCCGAGAGCTTTGATGAGATCTTCTCCCACTCTTTTACCGTGAAGAGTGAGAGACATCCATCTAGTCCCGGAGCCACAACAACACACTTCCCCATTTCCTTGCGGAATTTTACAGGGAGAGACATTCTATTCTTCTCATCTAGTGTGTGTTTGTATTCTCCAATTAGCATGGCAGCAGGCGGAATTTTGTAATTAAAAATGATTAAAATTTAATCATCCCACATCATCCCACTTGTTTACATTATACTCCACCCTATCCCACTATGCAATAACAAAATCCCACTTCTTCTGTGGATAACTTTTCAGAAAATACCCTTGCAGGCAAAAGAAAAAAGCCGAATCCAAATAAATGGATTCGACCTTGATTTTAAGAAACAAAAAAACTAATTTAAACCAGCTTATCTTTACTAAACACTACAACTGCAACATCTAAGTAATGACGAGATTGTTCCATATTCATACCTGAACGGAGTAGCTTCTTTGTCAGCTTTTGACAATCTGATTTGGGACTCCATAAGTTTTCTAGTCGAATACCGAGATTCACATTTTTCCTATCCTTAAAGTCAACGGACATAAATGCCCTTCTAGGGAAAGAATGATCCTCGCTTCTATCAACAAGCAATGGATTAATTAAAATTTTTCTTGCAAATAATTGTTTTAGGTTTTTATGCATAAAAACAAAAAACAATCTAATTCTATGAACTAAATTATCTAACATAGGGTGGTGGTTTGGGTTTTATTTACCTACAGGATACTCCCATAGCAAGAATAAGTCAAAAAGACAGATTAAAAGCCGTATTCACAAAGTGAACACGGCTTTTACAAATTTAGGAAAACAATTTACAAATAATAAACATCGTCGCGACTAGGACCTGTACCTATGCCGATCAGTTTAGTTCCTGAACCACTGTATACAAGGCAGTCCTCGATCAATTCAATAAAACTCTCCAATTCAATGTTTGGTTTGTTGTCTTTAAAATCTAAACCTTCAAAGTCATGATCTCCATGACTGTCTATGATTTTGAATTTTTCATTGAAAAGCACATCAACCTTGTTGATAAAGATATGGGTTACACCATTAGCCATAATCGCCCTACGAACAAGATCGAAATTGGTCCACCCTATACGCCTTGAGCGTCCAGTAGTAGCACCGTATTCATGACCCTTCTTACGAAAATACTCAGCCAATTTCTCGTCTGTAAACTCATCATCAAATGGGCCATTACCCACACGAGTTGCATAAGCCTTTATCACACCGTAGACATTCTTGATCAACTGAGGGCGTACATTCAGGCCAACACAGGCTCCGGCTGATGTAGTGTGACTACTAGTAACATATGGATAATCTCCTTGCTCGATATCAAGATAATGAGCCTGGGCACCTTCTGCCAGTATTCTTTCGCCTACTTTAGCCTGAGTACTTACGTAATCCATTCCAACAATACTTGCTTTTGGTACTGAGAAAAGAAAAGAACCAGCCCATACCGACATAACCTCACTAATATTCTGTCCTTTAAAATGCTCGTGAATGAATTGCTCCCCATCTTTTCTTTCCTTTTTAATAGATTCAATCTTGTTGTAAAGCTCTTTTGTTAGTTCCTCGACGAGATTAGGACTCTTGCCAAAATCGGACACAAACAATCCCTTGCGGGAATAATGTGACACATATAATGGAGTGATGCCACGCAAAGTAGAACCAATCTTGCCTTCGCCTTTTTTAAATTCACTCCAGGCATCATCCAATGGATGAATAGGTGTGATGAGCTTAGCTCTCTCAGAGAAAAATAGACGATTTGATACATCAATCCCAGCCTTTGAAAGCTTTTCTAAATCTCTTTTTACGCAAATAGGATCAACAGCACAACCATTACCGATCAAAAGTTTTGCATTTTGATTCAGGGCGCCTGAAGGTATCTGATTAAGCACTACGGTCTGGCCATTTACTTCCAAAGAATGCCCAGCATTTGGACCTCCTCCAAAACGAGCTACAACATCATAGTGTGGAGTAACAATATCCACGATCTTTCCCTTGCCTTCATCTCCCCATTGCAAACCCATCAAGACATCAACTTTGCCTCTTTCTGGTGTTGGTAAATTATTCTTTTTCATAATAGTGAAATTAAGATTTTGAATAATTTGGAGCATCTTTAACCATAGATACATCGTGAACATGACTTTCTTTCATCCCAGCACTGGTTATTTTTGCAAACTTAGCTTTCCTCCAAAATTCATGGATGTTTTGTGAACCACAATACCCCAAAGATGCACGTAAACCACCAATAAATTGATGGATTTGCTCTTTAATAGATCCAGAATAAGGAACCATAGACACGACACCCTCAGGAACAAGTTTGGTATTTATACCATCTTCTACATCCTGAAAATATCTATCGGCACTACCCTCCTTCATAGCTTCTATAGAACCCATTCCGCGGTAAGTCTTGAACTTTCGCCCCTCACTCAACACTGTCTCGCCTGGTGCTTCGTCACACCCAGCAAATATAGAACCCATCATAACAGAAGAAGCTCCAGCACCAAGTGCTTTTGCGACATCTCCACTATAACGAATTCCACCATCAGCAATAACTGGTATCCCAAATTCTTTCAAAGATTTCGCTATATTATATACAGCAGAAAATTGAGGAACTCCGACTCCAGTTACGATACGAGTAGTACAAATAGTACCCGGACCAATACCAACTTTTACAGCATCAGCCCCTGCTTCACGCAGCCTCTTTGCTGCCTCCACTGTGGCAATATTACCAGCGATAACATCTAATTTAGGGAAACTACTTTTAATAGATTTTAGTGTTTCAATAATACCTTTTGAATCTCCATGAGCAGAGTCAATTACGATAACATCTACACCAACTTCTTTAAGCTTTTTTACCCTTTCTTTTACATCGGCAGTAACACCAACAGCAGCACCTACACGGAGTCTTCCATGTTGATCCTTACAAGCATTTGGATTGTTTGAAGCAAGTGTTATATCACGATAAGTGATCAAGCCTCTCAGCACCCCATCAGCATCAACAACAGGTAATTTTTCAATTTTTTCTCTTTGCAAAATGATTTCTGCATTAACTAAATTGATTTTCTCCGAATAAGGAAATGTAATCAGGTTATCTTTTGTCATAACATCAGAAACTTTTTTTGTAAAATCTACCTCAAAGCGCATATCGCGATTTGTGATTATACCCAAAAGTTTACCCTGTTCACCAATTATTGGAATACCTCCAATCTTGTTTTCTTTCATGATACTATTAACGCTCGCAAGACTATCGTCAGGACTTAGTGTTAATGGATCAATAATCATACCACTTTCAGCTCTCTTCACTCTACGCACTTCCTCAACCTGACGGCCGATAGGCATATTTTTGTGAATTATCGCAATTCCACCCTGACGGGCAAGAGCGATAGCAAGCTTGTGCTCAGATACAGTGTCCATCGCAGCTGCGATAAACGGAATTTTGAGTTTTATATTTCGACTCAAAGAAGTAGAAAGATCTGTCTCCCTAGGTAAAACCTCGGAATACTGCGGAATTAAAAGAACATCGTCATACGTGAGATATTCTTGAAAAGAATTTTTAATTGTCATAAAAATGATGTTTGGTTTTATTGAATTTTCGAATATTTTAACCAAAGATTACCAATGTTTAGGTATTATGTCAAACCACCCGAAAGCTACGCTTTCGGGTGGTTTTTTGAGGAAAAATTATGATTCTTTATCTTTTCTATCTTTATCTTCACTAATTGCTGTATCCTCTTCAAAACCAGAAACATCAATAGGTCCACGATGAAAAATATGAGGAACTCCACCGAAAAGTAATGGGCCTTTTTTCTTTTCAGGTTCTAAATCTTCATTTATTTTTTTGATTTTCTTATAATACTCTTTTGTAACTTCAGGAACTATAGAATGATATCCTAAATCATCGTGCTTGAATTCAGCAAAATTGGACAAATCTTCATCACCAACACCATCTTTATTTAGATAAATTGTTGTCTTGCTTTGGTTTAATTTCTCTGGGTCAATTTTATAAAACTTCATTGGTTCATAGTAAAACCCTGAGGCATTTAAAGAATTTATTAAATCCTGAGGATGTATGGCACTCATCTGAACGACATCTTTCCATTTTGCATCTCCTAGTGTAGGGATATTAAGTTCTGGAATCTTTTTTCTGTATTCATTAGAATCATATTTACTAATTTCTTCAGCATAAACTTCTGGGAATTTTTCTTTTAGATCACTGAGAGGATACAAAATCTTCTTCCCTTCCTCATTGGGCTTCATATCAGCGGGAACTTTATGATATAAGTATTTCTTTTCTGTTGCTTCTGTTTTTGGTATTAATTTTGGGATATTTTCTTTCATATAGATATATTAAACTTTATGCGAGTGGTCGTGTGATTCTCGGATTATATGAGTGCGGATGTATTCTTTTGAGCTACCGACTTTTTTACCAGGATTCAATATGTTGTCTTTATCAAATACAGCCTTGGTTTGTTCAAATAATCCATAGACTTTCTTTCCATACATCTGCTCTAGGAATGGTGATCGGATAATGCCGTCATTGTGCTCGGCATTGGTCGAACCCTTGTATTCAAGAACCAGATTGTAAACTTTGTCAGACAATTCCAGAATAATATCCACGGTCTTTTCATCACTAAAATCCATCAAAGGAATGATGTGGAAATTACCATTACCTGCATGACCAGCGATGGTATAAGTGATCGGATATTGATCTAGAATTTTTCTGAGTTTTGGCAGGAATTCTGGAAGGAGTTCTGGTTTTACTATGATGTCATCGATGAATGGTGCAGTATGCAAATCTTTTACATGCTTGCGTAGTAGTGCAAAACTCTCCCGACGTATATCCCAATACTTTTCACTCTCTGCCTGAGATGATGTGATACGTGTACCAAATCCAAATGAAGATATATCTGCGACGAGGCTACGAGCTTTTGCGTCTATCTCTTTTTCACTCTCTCCCGCAAATTCAACGAGCAAGACTAATTTAGGGAAACCTTTCCATAGCATGAGGCCCGCCTCTGGTAGGAAGCTCCACATGAATTTTATCATCCCAAATACACCTTTCTTTTTTAGAAAATCTGGAAAGAATTTGATTGCCAATTTCATAGTTGCATCATCGTATGATTCTAGGCTCTCTGGCTTGTGTGTGAGTATGCGGTCGACAATCTTTCCCAGGTCAGTCAGATCTTTCATAAATACTGCTACGAGTTTTGATGCAGGCTTTACCTTTACTAGGTGAAAAGTTATCTTTGTGACCAGGCCTAGTGTCCCCTGTGATCCGACTATCAATTTTGCAAGATCAAATATTTCTTTCTCTGCATCCCATACATTCCATAGATAATACCCTGCAGAATTTTTTGAGACTGCGGGCTTTGCATTTTTTATATCATTCTTGTTGTCATTTATTATCGCAAAAATATTCTTGTATATGTCTCCCTCAAAATCCCCTTGTGCGATTTTTGCATAGAGTTCTTTTTTATTCAAAGGTCGCACCGTATATTCACGACCATCCGCAAATACTACATTTAATTCTTTTATGTAGTCTTCTGTCTTGCCGTAGCCTAGAGTCTTTTCCCCAGCAGAATTATTGCCAACCATACCACCTACGGCATTGAGACTCTTGGATGCTGTGTAGCAAGGTAATAGTAACCCCTGCTCGAGAGTCTTTGGTTCAAAATCGCGATAGTAACATCCAGGCATTACAGTCGCATCCCCAGAAATCTCTACTGGGTTTGCATTTGGGAATTTTGGTGTCATCAAAAAAGCAGCTACGCTATTTACCTTTTCAACTGCATTCATATAGCGAGTAAAATCCACCACGATAGATTCACCGATTGCTCCACCTGCCATACAGGTACCAGCAGACCGAGCAGTGATGGTCAGCCTGTGAGTATGATCATTTATCTTTATGTTCTTTTCATTTACCCAGAGTACTAATTTTTTTATATCCTCAGAATCTTTTGGGTATACCACCACTTGAGGTTTTACTTCCAGCAGTGAGGCATCACGTGAATAGGCCTTCAGCACATCTTCACTGTCCTCGATATCCCCCTTGAACACCCTCTTTAAATCTGATTTGAATAAGAACATATTTTTATTTTATTCCACTAAAAAGTTTAAGACGGTCGTAGACGACTCTTTCTACGGCCTCGACTGCTTCTGGTAAATATTTATAAGGTGCCACCTCTTCTGGGTGATCTTTTAGAGACTTCTCCAGCGCCTCTTTGTATGCGACGCGTATCTCAGTATTTATATGTACGATATCTATACCATTCTTTATGCACTCAATGAAATCTTCTGCCATAGTACCTGATCCTCCGTGTAGCACTAGTGGTACGCCTGTAGCTTCGCGAATAGCTTTGACTCTCTCTGGGTGTAGTCTAGGGTTACCACCACGGACCATACCGTGTACATTGCCCACAGACGGGGCGAGCATATCTACCCCCGTAGCATCCACAAAGGCTTTTGCATCTTCGGGTGTAGTCATAGTAGCATCAGAAACTCCCTCGGGGATAGCATCGAGCATCTTTGAAGATTGACCTATAAAGCCTAGCTCTGCCTCGACGAGAATATCGCGATTCTCTCTCTGACCCACCTCATGAGCGTACTCTACGCATTTTTTTGTAAGAGCGATATTTTCATCCAATGGCAATTTAACCGCATCGATAATCACAGAATCATACCCTGCATCTATGGCAGCCTTTACAGTCTCGAAACTATAGTGATGATCACCATTTAAAAAGATTGGGTAATTATCCTTTTCTCTAAGCTCTCGTATCAGGGCTACACCCTCGTCCATACCCACAAATGCCTCTTCCCCTTCTGTCATACCGATGATGACTGGTACGCCCAGTTTTTTTGCGGCATTGTATATGCCATGCAAAGCTTCTAAATTTGAAATATTAAAATGACCAATAGCTATACCTTTTTCATCTGCCTCTTTTATGTATTCACGCAATGTTTTCATATATTTAAATTATAACACAGTGTGATATAATGATGAACATGGAAAAACAAATAGACTTTTTAGCGATTGGTGACGTAGTCACAGAACCATTTATCAGAATACAAGATGCAGAAGCGAATTGCGATCTACAGCAAGAACACTGCAAATTATGTCTTCGTTTTGGAGATAAAGTACCATATGAGAGTGCAGAGATCTGTCGTGCTGTGGGCAACAGTGCAAATGCAGCAGTATCAGCCGCACGCCTAGGAGTGAATTCATACCTGATGGCATACATAGGCAATGATGATATAGGGAAAGGTAATCTAGAAGAATTGACTCACAATGGTGTAAAGATAGACCTGATGCAGACTGTACCAGGGATGTCTTCAAACTATCACTATGTATTATGGTACGATGTAGAGCGAACAATCCTCGTAAAGCACACAGAATTCCCATATGCATTCCCCATGAACTTACCTGCACCAAAGTGGATGTACCTATCATCTCTTGCTTCAAACTCTACAGAGTATCATGCGCAAATCGCAGAATATCTAAATACAAATCCAGAAGTAAAACTCGCTTTTCAACCTGGAACATTCCAGATGAAATTGGGAACTGAATTACTAGGCTCTATTTACAAACATACAGAGGTATTCTTCTGCAACAAAGAAGAAGCTCAGAGGATCCTAAATACAGCAGACGAGCATGATGCATGCGTATTAATGGAAGGGTTAAACAAGCTGGGACCAAAGATTGTAGTAGTGACTGATGGTATCAAGGGAGCATACGCTCGCGACATAGATGGATCATGTTACTTTATGCCCGTATATCCACATGCTCCATACGAGAGAACTGGTGCCGGAGATGCATTTGCATCTACAGTAGCTACATTCCTATGTAAGGGCAATACATTAGCCGAGGCACTGACATATGCACCGATAAATGCCATGTCCGTCACCCTTCAAGTGGGCGCGCAAAAGGGATTAATCTCTGAAGAAAAGATAATGGAATATTTGCAAAATGCCCCAGAAGATTATAAAATTAAGAAAATAAAGTAAATTTATAATTTGAGTCATGAACTTGACAAAAAGTATTAAATTTATTATAGTAACGAAAAATCACACAAATAAAATAACAAGCACAATGGATCGTATCGAAGAAAATTACAAGAAAATCCAGAAAAGATTGTCTTGTGAAAAAAACAGTTCTAGTCAAATGATGGTTGACTTAAACGAAGCAAATCAAAATTTAGCAAACCTAACTGACACGAACGAAGACACAGATGTTGCTGCCGATGATGGAAAAATTGGGGGTAGAGAAATGTACAAAAACATCGTCACTTCGATTGTGAACAAAGGTAGATTAAATCTAAGAGGTTTTTGCTTTTAAAATCACAAAAAAACTAAACAAAAAATAACCCGAGTCTACGACAAGGGTTATTTTTTATTTTCTATTGATATATCTTACTCTTTCTATCTATCACCTTTTCGCATGCTTTGATTATATTTGGAGTATCCATATTGTAGTGAGCGATGAGCTCGTCCTGAGTTCCCGATTGACCAAAGGCATCATCTACTCCGACGAATTCCATATGCACTGGATAAACCTTGGCTAGGTATTCTGCTACAGCCGAACCCATACCCCCTGCTATCTGATGCTCCTCTACTGTGACTATTGCCTTGGCTTCTTGAGCAAGAGCAAGTATTGCATTTGTATCTAGTGGCTTTATAGTAGTCAGACTCAATACTTTTACTCTCACACCCCTCTTCTCTAATTCCTTTGCTGCAAATAATGCACGTGCTAGTAGTGGCCCTGTGGCGAGGATACCTACCTGGGCGAGGCCCACCTCGGGTATAAACATTAATTGAGCTTTTCCTATTTCAAAGGGAGTCTCGGGTGTAGTGATTATCGGACTCTTTTCACGAGCAAGACGGATATATATCGGAGTCTTGTTGTACATTGCAGCCAGAGTCGCCTTCTTTGCTTCTACAGAATCCGCTGGATAAACCACAGTCATATTTGGTATCACGCGCATCAGAGCGATATCCTCTATCGCCTGATGAGTACCACCGTCCGGCCCTACAGACACACCAGCATGAGATCCTACGATGACAACCTTTTGATTATTGTATGCGATAGTAGTACGGATCTGCTCCCAGTTGCGCCCCGGGGAGAACATAGCATAAGAAGACATATATGGGATTTTTCCCATTGCAGCCATACCTGATGCTACCACTGCCATATTCTGTTCTGCTATACCCATCTCAAAAAAACGATTTTCAAATTTTTCTTTGAATAGATTCATCTGAGTAGATTCAGTCAGATCAGCACAAAGAGCCACAACATTGTCATTGCGTATACCGGCCTCACGTAGCCCCTCGCCAAAACCCTTACGAGTTGGTAATTGTTCTACATTTGGATCAAACAAATTTGTATTTAAATGTAATTGTGGATTTAGCATAAAAAATTATTGATGCTCGCCTTTTATTTTACCACCCAGGGTGCGGAGTTCTTGTAATGCGATTCTTCCCTCTTCTTTTGTAGGTGGCTTGCCGTGCCAGCGATAATCACGCTCGAATTCTTTTACCCCACGTCCTGGGATGGTGCGGGCGATAATGACAGATGGCCTCTCGTATACTGCTTTTGCTATGTCTATAGCATTGCTGATATTTTCAAAATTGTGCCCATCTATCTCTTCTACATGCCAGTTGAATGATTGCCATTTATTTATCAGATTATCCAATGGCATGATGTCCTCTGTGTATCCATCTATCTGGATATTATTCCTATCTACTATCACTATCAGATTACGGAGACGCTCTTTACCGGCTAGCATGATAGCCTCCCAATTTGAGCCCTCGTTTAATTCCCCATCTCCTAAAAAGCAGTATATGAATCTATCACTCTTGTCTCCAAAATCTATACGATCAGCTAATGCCATACCTACAGCTTGACCTAGTCCCTCTCCTAATGGACCAGAACTAGTATCTAAAAATGGCAAATACTCACGATGTGGATGACCCTGTAGTCGAGATCCAAATTTTCTCAAAGTCTTTAATTCTTCTATAGGGAAATAACCTGAATGCGCCATAGTGGCATATAGTATCGGACAGATATGACCATTGGATAGGACTACTCTGTCGCGCTCTTTCCATTCTGGATTCTTTGGATCATGGCGTAATGAATGAAAATAAAGCGTAGTAAAAACATCTGCCATACCCAGAGGTCCTGCAGTGTGTCCAGATCCCGCTTCAACTAGCATCTCGATGATACTCTCGCGGATTCTCTCCGCGCGAAGAGAAAGATCTTTTATTTTTTCGTCAGTAAGATTCATTAAATATATTTTAACATATTTATTCTACTAAGCCACGCATATCTTCTATCACACTCACAGGATCTGAATCTTCGAGTATCGCAGATCCTACTACGAGCTTGCGGACACCTAGGTCTACTAGCATCGGAGCAGTGGCCATATTCACACTACCATCTACTGCGATCATCATTTGCGGATCCATAGCTCTTATTTTTTTAATTTGCTCAAATACTCTTTCGTCAAAAGCCTCGCCTTGTCGGCCAATATGAGCTATGCCCATACATTGAATAAAATCTACATGAATTAAGAATGGCTTCAACACTTCTACATCTGTCGTAGTATTTATAGCTATACCCAGCTCTGTATTCTCACGAGTGTACATATCTATACCTTCTAGGAATTCCAAGAATTCAGAAGTATCTGAGACAGATTCAATATGAAAAATCAATTTCTTTGCACCTAATTTTATAAAAGTATCCATCACCAGGTGTGGATTTTTTACCATCAGATCAAATTCGAAATCCATAGTATCCCAGTACGGCATACCCTCCTCTTCATCTAGTATATGCAGCGCATGTACGTCTTCCTCGAATCCTCCGTAAGTATATGGCCAAGTCTGCGCTGTCACAAAGCGACCATCACAAAAATCCACATGAACTGTGTTTGAAAGTCTAGACACAAATGCGAGTCTATCTTGAAGCTCTCGAAAACTTCTGACTAATATTGCGGGTACTATTTCCATATGATTAGGTTCTAGTGGCTAGTTTCTAGCTTCTAGTAGGTTATCTATTTTACTAATTCGACGTACATGTCGCTCATCTCCAGAAAAAGGTGTACCAAGGAATATATCGAGGACGTCTTTAGCTTCAAATTCACTCACAAATCGTGCTCCTATCGACAAGATGTTTGCATTATTGTGTGCTCGAGCGAGCTTTGGAATCTCAAATGAGCTACCGTAATATGCGCAAGCTCGTACCCCATGGATACGATTTGAACACATAGCTTCTCCTTGTCCGGAACCACCTAGGATTATACCCATACAATCCGGATCCTTCGCTACCTCTTCTGCAACGGGAATTATAAAATCAGGATAATCATCTTCCCCGTTATAACCAAAAGCCCCTTTATCATACACTTCATGGCCTTTTTCTTCTAAATATATTTTTATTTTTTCTTTTAATTCCAATCCCGCATGGTCTGTACCTATATAGATTTTCATCCCGTTTAGAGATAGGAAGCGCCAAGTCTGTTCTTGAGATAACGCTTGCCCATTCCCGTTTTTAAAAATAATTCTCTCGACCGAGCTTTGTGCTCATCTAAACATGCTTCGTAATAAATAATGACAAATGGGCCGCGTCCTTTCGTATGGGTAGATTTGCCAGTGTTGTGCTGAATAAGGCGCTTCCGTAGGTCATTTGTACTTCCTGTGTAAAGTTTACCATCTTTTTTACTTTTAATTACGTAAGTATAAAACATAAATAATCTCTAACGGGATTCATACCCCCATTATAGCATTTTTAGCAAAAATAAAAGCCCTATATATAGGGCTTTTATTTTAAACATATTACTTACTTCCAGTTTTTACTACGTGATCTACTAGTGTAGATGTGTATCCATACTCATTGTCATACCAGCCCATTACTTTTACTAGATTGCCACCTACTACACGAGTCATAGCTAGGTCCGCTATAGATGCATGTGAATTACCTAGGATATCAGATGATACTAATGGTTCATCTGTGACTGCAAAGATTTTACTCCAGTGTGGATCGTTTGCAGCCTTTGTCAGTATCGCATTCACTTCTTCAGCAGTAGTCTCCTTCTTTGATATGAATGTCACATCTACTATTGATCCTGCTGGTACTGGCACGCGGATAGATATACCATCGAATAACCCCTTTAGATCTGGGAATGCTTCTGTGACTGCGATCGCAGCACCTGTAGATGAAGGTACGATATTCTGAGCAGCAGCACGACCCTCACGGAGATCCTTTTTACTTGGACCATCTACTAGTGACTGAGATGCTGTGTACCCATGCACAGTATTTAGGATTGCTTTTTCAATGCCTAGCTCCTTATGAAGGATGGCGATAAGTGGACTTGATGCATTTGTAGTACAAGATGCATTTGATGTGATTTCGCATGTACCGAATTTATCTTCATTCACACCCAAGAGTATTGTCTCGCCTGGCACAGTTCCATCAGACCCCTTTGAGGGAGCAGAGATCACGACCTTGCGAGCTCCACAGTCGATGTGGAATTTTGCTTTGTCGAATGCAGTGAATAGTCCTGTAGATTCTACAACTACATCAATATTTAAATCTTTCCATGGTAATTTTGTAGTATCCTTCTCAGAAACAAACTTTACAGTCTTTCCATCGATAACCATATCTGTGCCTACAATCTTCACATCGTGATTCCAGTTTCTATATACAGTATCGTGACGGAGTAGATATGCTAGAGATTCAAGAGAACCTAGATCATTCACAGCGACTATCTCTATATCCTCCCTATCCCAAGCAATCTTTAAGAATGCACGACCGATACGACCAAAACCATTAATAGCGACACGAACTTTCTTGTTTTTTGATGATGTAAATAATTTCATGTTTTTATTATACCAAAGATTCGAGTATATATACAAAAAGAGCCATCCGAAGATAGCTCTACATGTTTGGTAAACCAAAATTACGAAGAAGCGCTGGGTTGATGGTATTGAACCGTCTTTCCAATGCTAGCACTAAAGAATGCCGACGAAAAAAATTTGTGTATCTTTTGGGCATTTTTTGAACCATTCTTGAAGTCTTTTACACGCTCGCAGATTTTTTTAATTTCAGGAGGGGTAAGAGGGCGAAATGTTTTGATTTTGATAGAATCAAGAGAAAAATTCTTCTCAGCAAAAAAATAGGAATTACAATCTTTTGTTTCTTCTATGTCGACAACATTACAATGGTTAATCAAGTAGTCAACAGACCTACCTAAAAATAAAAAGGTGCTCTCCTCTGAATCATCAGATTTAGTCTGATTAACAAATACAGCACCAGGAGCTCTTCCGCGTTCAGCATATTCAACATAAACAATAGAATTAGCTGTCAATTTTTCTAATACAGTTCTCTTCATCTTAATGGGTTTTTGGGTTTTGGTTTTTAAAATGGAATTTTTTTTTAATATAGCACAAAAACCATTAAAGTCAAAGATATTTATCACGAATACTGCTACCCTGCTATATATATTTTCTGATATAATATAAAGATGAAAACAATATTTTTTGAAATATCAGCCGAGGACAAGATAAAGTATCAGAATTTACTATCAGGTCAAGATGTTGAATTTTACGAAGAAAAACTCTCCACAGAAAATACAGAGAAGGCTGTTGATGCAGATATACTATGTGTATTTATAAATTCTGAAGTCAAAAAAGATATCATAGATGCGCTACCAAATCTAAAATACATAGTTACTAGATCTACTGGATACGATCATATAGACGGTGCACATGCAAAAGAAAAAAATATCGGAGTGTCCAATGTCCCATCTTATGGTTCAGACACAGTAGCAGAATTCACTTTTGGTTTAATACTGAATCTCTCTCGTAAAATATTCCAGGCATCTCATCAGGTCAAAGAAGGTGGCAATTTTAATCTATCAGAATTAAAAGGATTTGACCTGTGTGGAAAGACATTGGGCGTAGTTGGTACGGGGCGCATAGGTAAAAATGTCATCCGCATGGCAAAGGGTTTCAATATGAATATCCTGGCCTACGACCTATTCCCTAATACAGATTATGCAAAAAGTGAGAGTGTTAAGTATGTGACACTCGATGAGTTGCTCTCCGGATCAGACATTGTGACACTGCACGCACCATACACAAAGGACAACAACCACATGATAAACAAGGACAATATAATGAAGATGAAAAAAGGTGCATATATAGTGAATACTGCACGAGGTGAGCTCGTAGACACCGAAGCTATTTTGCTGGGCATACAAAATGGCATCATAGCTGGAGCAGGATTGGATGTACTCGAAGGTGAAAGAGAATTGAAAGAAGAATTCCACCTAAAATACAGTGATGCACAAAATAATATAAATTATAAAACCCTACTCGAAAATCATGTTTTGATAAATATCCCTGAAGTCATAATCACTCCTCACGTGGCATTTTACACAGAAGAAGCTGAGAATGAGATAATAAATACGACGATAGAAAATATAAATTCTTTCCAGCAGGGTCAAATAAAAAATACAATTAAAATATAAAACTATGCGCAAACACTGGATTAAAAATTATGAAGATATAGCAACCACAGAAAATCGCAAAGTTGCTCTGGCTATTGCCGAGGCAGGTCTCGATGCTATCAACACAGAAATGGTGATAAAGAGATCTATCCAGCTTGATGGAGAGATATTGTCGATCCAGGGGCAAACTTTTGATCTATCAAAATTTTCAAAAATAAAAGTTGTAGGTTTTGGAAAATGTTCTTGTGAGGCCGCATACGCATTAGAGGAAATACTAAAGGACAAGATTTCCGAAGGTGCAGTAATAGGACTATCTCAAAAGATTTGTCCTGTTATACGTACTTTCGCTGGCACGCACCCACGACCATCACATGCCAATGTGGGACCCGGCAAAGAGATATACGAAATAGCAGACGGAGCAAAAGAAGATGAGCTGGTCATAGCTATAGTATCTGGTGGTGGATCAGCATTATTATGCTACCCAGAGAGCGAGTGTGTCCAAGGGGAAACTCTATACAATACATTCCTAAAAACAGGCAATACTATCAGCGAGATAAATACAGTACGCAAACACATATCAATGCTCAAGGGTGGAGGCCTGGCCAAGATCGCCTACCCTGCTACAGTCATCGGATTGGTATTTTCTGATGTACCAGGAGATAAATTTGAAGATGTTGCATCTGGCCCCACATACAAAGATACGACTACTATAAATGATGCCGAAAAGATTATAGCCCACTACAATCTTGGTGAATTTAATCTAAATGAGACACCCAAGGAAGATAAATATTTTGAAAAAGTAAATAATTTTGTCCTAGTATCAAACAAGACCGCCACAGAAGCAATGGAGCAAAAAGCTAAAGAATTAGGATATCCATCCATAGTTGTATCAAATGAATTATACGATGAAGTAGACTCTGCACTAGAGAAAATAATGGAAAATGAAAAAGACGGCACAGTGATCATAGCAGCCGGTGAGCCTAAACTAGTAGTCACAAAAAAAGGTGGCTCTGGTGGCAGAAATATGTACATGGGACTAAAAGCGATAGAAAAAATTGGCGAGCACTCAGTATTCATCCCTCTCGCATCTGATGGTATGGATAATAGTGCTGGCGCAGGTGCTATAATAGATGTACATACAAAAGAAAAAGTTTTAAACAAAGAGATTGATATAAAAAATTACATAGAGAATTTTGATGCATACAGTGCATTTGAAAAGATTGGAGATATGATTATGACTGGACCCACAAATGCAAATGTGTCAGATATCATGATATTATTTAAAAATACAAATCAGTCCCGTTAGAGATGTGTATGTTAAAAATGTGTTATAGCTTATTATATTTATAAAAATAATTTTTTGATATTAAAATTAATAAGATACGATAATGTAAACATTATCTATCTCTAACGAGATGAGCCAAAGTAAAATTACTAAAATTTTTGCTACAGAGATAAAGGATTCACGAGGCAATCCCACCATCTGTGTAACAGTAGAGATCGGAAAATCTACTGGTTCATTTTCTGTACCCTCTGGTGCCAGTACCGGATCCCACGAGGCATACGAGCTCCGTGACAAAGACGGTAAAGGTGTAAAAAAGGTAATTGAAAATATAAACAAGAAAATAGCTCCCGCCCTACTAGGTAAAGAGGCATCAAACCAAAAACTCATCGACAATATAATGCGGGAACTTGATGACACAAAACAAAAGAAAAATCTTGGTGGCAATGCACTCATAGGTGTATCTATAGCAGTAGCCAAAGCCACAGCTGAAGCAAAAAATATGGATTTATATAAATATCTCCGCACACTCGCAGATATCAAGCCATCTCGTATGGTTCCACTGCTATATATGAACCTGATAAATGGAGGCAAGCATGCCAACAATAATCTAGCTTTCCAGGAGTACCACATAGTTCCTTTTACAAATGATGTAAAACAAGCAGTAAAGATAGGTATCAAAGTTCAAGAATCTATCGAGGATATGCTATGTCGTGACCTTGATATAAATGAAGTACCCATGGGAGATGAAGGAGGTTTTGCTCCAAAAATAACAGATATAAAAAAACCGCTAGAATACCTCCGTCGTGCGATAGATGAAAATGCCCTAGGGTGTGAGGTGCGCCTTGCTATGGACGTAGCAGCGTCATCATTCTGTACTCCAGAATTTACAATATTCGGAAAAGATGAGAGTAAGTACGACATAGATGGCAAGAAAATCTCAAGAGATGAATTGATGAATATATACAAAGACCTCATAAAAGAATTCAACATTTTATCCATCGAAGATCCATTCCACGAAGAAGCCTTTGCAGATTTTCAAAAATTAAAAAATGATATGAATATAAAGGTAGTCGGCGATGATCTGACTGTTACCAATGTAAAGCTCTTGGAAAAAGCAATTCAAAAAGATAGTATCAATACAATAATAATAAAGCCAAACCAGATAGGCACACTAACCGAGACGCTAGATACCATGAAGCTAGCCCGTGAGAACAATATTGACATCATAGTCAGTCACAGGAGTGGCGAGACGGATGATGACTTTATAGCTGACCTCGCATATGCATTTGGATGTTATGGATTAAAAGCCGGAGCTCCGACGAAATACGAACGCATTATTAAATATAAAAGATTGATTCAGATATCAAAAAAATAAAATGGAAACAAATTCAAAAGCACAAATAGTAGCAACCATTGGACCCGCATCAAAAGATATTGCAATCCTAGAAAAGATGCTAGACCACAAGATGGATGTAGCCCGTCTGAATTTCTCTTGGGGTTCACATGAAGAGCATGCACAATATATAAAGGATATCAGGATGCTCGCAGAAAAAATAGGCAGAAAAATTCCTATTATTCAAGACCTATCCGGACCTAGAATTCAAGAAGGTGCCGGCCACACATATAATCAAGAAGTAGAAGTCATCACAGAGAAAGATCTTTCTGATTTAAAATTTGGAATCGAACAGAATGTAGACTACGTAGCATTATCTTTTGTAGGATCAGGATCTGATATCAAGAAATTACGCGCTCATATGCAAGAGATTGGCAAGATAATCCCTATAATAGCCAAAGTAGAGAGAAAGATTGCCATAGAGAATATAGATGAAATCATATCAGAAGCTGATGCTATCATGGTCGCCCGTGGAGACCTAGGCAGTGAACTGCCTATCGAGACTATCCCCTTTGCTCAGCAGGACATAATAAGAAGATGCAATGAGGCAGGAAAACCAGTCATAGTAGCTACGCAGATGATGCTATCTATGAAGGAGAATCCCGAGCCTACTCGTGCCGAAGTGACCGACGTAGCATTTGCTATCATCGAAGGTGCCGACGCAGTGATGCTATCCGAAGAATCTGCCAGTGGCAAGTACCCCCTAGAGGCAGTGACCATAATGGAGAGAATCATAAAAGAATCCGAAAAATACATCACCCGCCCAAACAGAAAAAGCCTATAATAAAATCCCTCACGGTTTCCGTGAGGGATTTTATTATTTTATCCAGATATTTTTTATATTCACAAACTCTTTGATTCCATAGCTACCGAGCTCTCGCCCATAGCCTGATCTTTTTGTTCCTCCAAAAGGTATCCTTGAATCTGACCTGACAAACCCATTTATAAATACATTACCTGCTTCGATTTTTGTAGCTATATTTTTTGCTTTTTCAATATCCTTTGTGAAGATAGTAGCACCGAGACCGAAAGGAGTATCGTTTGCTATCTTTATCGCTTCATCAATATTTGAGAATTTTATTATAGGAGCCACAGGCCCAAAGACCTCTTCGTCATATACTGGCATCCCCCTTTTTACATGATCCAATACTGTAGGTAGATAGTAGTACCCCTTGCCTTCTCCACGAACACCTCCACAGAGAACTTTTGCACCAAGGGTGATAGAGTCTTCTACTTGCCTCTCTACATCCTCTAGTCCTTGTAGTGTAGCAAGTGGACCTACATTTGTCTCTTCGAGCAATGGATCACCCACGATCAGATTGCTCATATGATTTACAAATAATTCAGTGAATTTTCCTACTACTGTATCCTGTACGATAAATCTTTTAGCTGCAATACAGCTCTGACCCACGTTGTTTTGCATTCGTCCGATAGCAGCGTCTATCGCAGCTGCCTCTATATCTGCATCTTCTAACACGATAAATGGATCACTACCGCCTAGCTCGAGGACGGTCTTCTTTATCTCGTCCCCAGATATAGACGCCACAGACCGTCCAGCACCTTCACTACCAGTGAGGGTGACTGCCTTTACATGATGATGACGAATCACACTCTCTACTCTACCTGAACTTATAAATAGATTCTGGAAAATACCTTTTGGAAAACCAGAATTTGTAAAAGCATCCTCTATGGATTGTGCACACTGAGGTACATTTGATGCATGTTTTAGTAAGCCCACATTCCCAGCCATAAGGGCAGGGGCAATGAATCGGTATACTTGCCAATAAGGGAAATTCCAAGGCATCACAGCGAGCACTACACCCATAGGCTCAAATGATACATAATTTTCAGTAGCATTTGAATGCAGTATCTCATTTTTTAGGATACTCTCAGCATTTTCTGCATAGTATTCACAGACACCCGCACATTTTTCAAGCTCCACGATTGCAGCTTTTTTGGTCTTGCCCATCTCTATAGATGCGAGCATGGCCATACTGTCTATGTTTTCCCTGATATAAGATGCATGCTTTTTCAATAATTCTGCACGATGAGAAAAAGAAGTCTCCTTCCACTCTATAAAAGTATCTTGGGCAAAATTTATCTTGTCTACAAGTTCTGACTCAGATATCTCACTGAAATCTTTTAGCACTTCTTCTGTACTTGGATTTTTTGATTGTATGGCCATTGTATTATTCTGATTCTGATATATTAATAAATTCTTCTTTTTTAATAAAACCTAAATCTTCATTTGCAAAGGAATAGTCTATCGGACAAGATATAATATGCACACCAGTACTTGCCAGGGCTTTTTCTAATATAGAAGTTAATTCATCTGCATTCTCTACTCTGTGACCCACAGCTCCAAAGCTCTCTGCTAGTTTTACAAAATCTGGATTTTTAAAATCAAGAGAAAAAGGATGTAAGTTCATATTCTTCTGCTTCCAGCGAATCATTCCAAAACCTGAATCATCGAGTATGAGAACAACAAGATTGATGCCTAACCGGACAGCAGTCTCCAGATCCCCTATATTCATCATTATTCCGCCATCACCAGATACAACTAATACTTTCTTTTCAGGATATAGGATCTTGGCTGCTATACCCGAGGACAATCCCGCCCCCATAGTAGCTAGTGCATTGTCTAGGAGAACACTATTCTGCTCACGACTGGCAAAATTCCTAGATACCCATATCTTGTACATACCATTGTCCAATGCCAGCATCCCATCACTAGGTAGCACCTTTGATATATCTGACACTATACGTTCTGGTCTGAGTGGGAAATCATCTGCCTCTGCGAATTTTTGAATATCAGCTTGCAATTCATCTCGGACTTCAAAGAAATATTTAAAATCCCAATTTGTATTTATTTTTATATTCTCAGCAAAAGACCACAATGTATGAGATATATCTCCTACCACTTCCATAGTAGGTACATATACATCATCTACGACAGCAGGATAGAAATGTACGTGGATAGTTTTGCAGTGTTCTTCTGTAAGTATAATCGGTGGCTTTTCACTCACATCATGGCCGATCATGATTATCAAATCTGCTTTTCGGAGAGCCCTATGTACATAATCCCCATCAGAAAGAGATGTCGTACCGATATGTAGAGTAGAAGTCTCATCTTCTACCCCCTTGCCCATCTGAGTAGATACAAAAGGGATACCTGTTTTTTCTAGGAAATTATGTAATTGTTTTCGTACCAATTTTCTATTGCCACCTGAAGCGACCACTATCAAAGGGCTCTTTGCATTTTCAATTTCTTTAAGTGCTTCGGCTATTGATTTTTCATCTGCATTTGGACGACGCACCCTGTATCGAGGGATTGGATTCATATCACATTTTTCTTCTGCTATATCTTCTGGGAATTCTAGGTGTACAGCTCCGGGCCTCTCACACTCAGCTAGCTTTACTGCTTCTCGGACAGCACTTGGAATTCGGTCACTAGATATGATAGTCTGAGAGAATTTTGTTATCGGACGCATCATCTCTACTACATTTATAATCTGGAATTTTCCTTGCTTGCTTTTCTTTATCGGTTTTTGACCTGTGATCACCAGTAGCGGTATACCAGCTAACTGTGCATATGCGACTCCAGTCACTAGATTGGTAGCTCCGGGTCCTAGAGTAGACAGAGCCACCCCTACAGCACCAGTTAGGCGCCCGAGTGTAGCTGCCATGAATACTGCGGCCTGTTCGTTGCGAGTAGTTATGAATTTAATATTTGAAGTACGCAATGATTCCATGAACATCAGATTCTCTTCACCTGGTACCCCAAATATGTATTCTACGCCTTCGTTCTCAAGGCATTTTACAAAAACATCTGAGGCATTATTTTCTTTCTTTATCATGTTTATATTATATCACAACTATAAGACCCTTATTTTGTTTACATTATTAAACAAATGTGCTATAATTCTTCAAAACCAAAAAACCAACGCAAAAAATGACAACAAAAATTGATCTTTACGTAACAGTTACAGATTTCGAAGCAGCACACCTCATAAAAGGTGAAATCACGTTCAAAAAGGGATTAACTATTCCTTATTCCGCGAAAAAAAACAGGACGGAGATTGTTGAGCCTATTCTATTAAACACAGAGAGGCTAAATATCAACAATCACATTCCGACTTTAATGCTTAAAAACATTAAAGAAGGTATTAAACGTGCACTTCTATCATTCCTCGAAAAAAGGAACAACCCCTGCAAGCCAGAAATCCCCAAGGAATTAAAAGATGGCTCTTTTACTCATAAAATGTATCAGCATACCGATAAAATCGAGGGCTCCAAGATGATAACATTTGAAATTGAAGAATCAGAGGTAGGGTGTCTTTTTGATAAAGCTGTACCACAAAAAATAACAGAAAAAGTATCCCAAAAATCCTTTGCAAGCCTAGCTTGCAACTAAAAAGAAAAAGCCGGCCCTTCATAGGACCGGCTTTTTTATTTAAAATCAATATTGAAATTATACATTCCCATACTACACATACCCGCAATGGATGTGTTTTCTTTTGGTGTACCTAAATCTATTTCTGTACTACCAGTGTTTGGTAAAATCTTTTGAAAACCAATTGAACGAATCACGAGGGTAGTAGAACAATCATATGTCCCATTTGTTTTTACAATCAATTTTGTCGGGATACCAGATTTTGCTTCTGATAATCGTGGACTATATCCCCCACGGGCATTGATAGTCACATACTGTATACCATCTCGTATCTCTACGTTGTTTATATTATCTGTATCTGTTTTTTCTACAACTTTTTTATTGGAAGTATTACCTACTAACAAAATGGCAATAATTATCAGTAATGCAATACCTAGTATTATTGGAGCTGTTTTTTTCATAGTTATATTATATATTAATTTAATTAATTTTATAAATGAATGTATTTCGAGGCGCAAGTGAGGCTTGTGACCAAAATGTACTAATGTACATTGCGGGAACAAATGAACGAAGTAACAAAGAAATGCGTCATTTATATATTAATTATTGGGTTAATAATACCAAGACTAGCGAGACCGGATAATAGCGCAAACAATCCGAGACCTAGCACGACCACACCTGCAGATTTAAAGAATATTGGTGCATATTTGCTGTGTGCGAATGAGGCTGAACCAAATGATAGCAAAAGAAGTACTGGCAGTGTACCCAGAGCAAATGCAAACATAATGAGGAGCCCAGACGTGAATGATCCACTTGAAAGCGCGACGAATTGCATTGATTGAGTAAATCCACATGGCAAAAAGAACGTTGCAAATCCTATAATTAATGGAGTGAGAGTTTTGTGTTCAATTTTTCTAAAAAAATTAAAATTTCCAGAGTTTAAAGTAATCTTATTTTTTTTAAATACTCCAACCAAATTAAACCCCAATAGCAACATTATGATAGATGCAATAATCCCCAAGATAGCAGTGAGTGTAAAATTAATACCAATAGCATTACCGAGCAATCCTAGTAATCCGCCGAGTACAGCAAAAGAAACAAGCCTACCTATATGGAAAAGCAAGAATGTTTTTTTATCACTGACATTATCTTGTGAAATTTTTGCTGACAATGACAAAACTAATCCACCGATAATTGCCAGGCAACTAGACACCGAAGCGATCAGTCCAATGAGAAAACGAGTAGTGGGGGTGACCTCCCCGCCAATACCAAAATTTAATATTCCAGATTTTTGAAGCAAAAAGAATAAAATTAAAAATGCAATTCCGATTGGTAATGCTGTCCATAAATCTTTGTGATTTTGTTTTTCTTTTTCTTGTTTTTCAGTAGTTAAGACATATCCATTTTCTTTTATTTTTGAATTTAAAATATTCAAAATTTCTTCTGATGTCTTTTCACTTTCAATCTCAACTGTTTCTTTTTTAAGATTTACAATTACACTCTCTATAAAATCCTGCTCGCCGATAATATCTTCGAGGAGTATTTTACAAGATGCGCAATGTGTACCTGATACATGGTATATATTTTTTTGTGACATTATATTTTTAGTTTATCACAAAAATCCCTTTTCTCAAATTAAAATTAGAGTGATTTGTTTTTAATAATTTAGTGGCAACTTTTATTCTCTGAATTAGAATCAGAAGAATCCTCTTTTGAATTAGTAGATTTTTTCATCATTATAAAGTGAACGATAATGAAAACTGCTAATCCACCAATTGCAATCCAAAATGAGAAACCTAAAGATTTTGCTCCAGTACCCAAGAAAACGATAAAAAGTATCGGCGCCATACAACAGATCATCATCGCCCACATCATCCAATTATTTTCTTTATTATTATGATTATGCATATATTTTTTTGATTATTATTTTAATTTAAATTGCTGCTTTTTCTGGAGCTCTATCATTATTTATTTCAATAAATTCTTTAATTTTTTCTTGATCAATGGTTTCCAATTTTAGAAGATAACCCCATGATGTTAATGCAACTGGAACATCTAAATCTTTGCGTGATAACATTATCTTTTTTCCCGAAGCACTCTGAAATGCATCTTTAATCTTATCAATCTCACTCTCATCTAATCCTTCTTTATACCAAACAACGACTGCTCCATGCTCCATACTGTGAAGTACAAGCTCATCAGCAACCGGTTTGGTTTTAATTCCAGGCCCAGCAACTCCAGCCCAATGATATCCAGAAGTCGGTGGGTTTGTTTTATATGGTGGATGTTCTTCTCCGGGACTCACATGTTTTGATCCTTCATCTGTCATTTTTTCTCCCATCATTGAAATGCTTAACTTCTGACGATTTTTTTTATCACTTTTATCGAGCAACCATATTCCTCCAATTAAAACAATCAGGGTTGCTAATATAATAATTATAGTAATTTTATAATCTGTTTTCATATATTTTATTTTTAATCTAATAATTACACAGCACAATTTGTCCCACTTTTTTGTTCTTGAGGTTTCATTTGAGAAAGAACTTTTTGAAATCCTGTTGAACTTGAATAATTCATAGAGAGAATTTCTTTTGGGTCAGTGGTATTCCAATCTATATTTTGAGATGCAAGAAAAGTTTTAATAGTTTTATATTGCTCCGGGAACCAAAGAGTATTTACCTCTAAGGCTTTTTTGTACATATCCGCCTCGGATGCGCCTTGTGAAGCCATCAGCTCCAGCAAGCCAAGCATCGCCATACCGTGATTGCAATCAGGGAAATAAGTGGAGTTATCACAACATGCTCGATATATATTCTTGGCAACTTTTTCTAAAAGAATTTGTTGTTCTGGTGTAAGTGTTACAAAATTATGCTTACTATAGTGATTCATTGGATCACCAACGGCGAGTGTCCAGCCACCTGTTGAAGCAAAGCGGCCAGCTCCGCCATAGGCAGGATCCATCATGGGTCCGTTTTCCAAAACAGGATTTTTGTTTCCCAACCCAAATGCCCAAAGCATATTAAGAACCATTTTAGAATTTTGCGGAGTAACAACAAGGTTGCCATTATTTTGTCCAAACAATAATTTTTGCTCTTCGGATGACAATCCACCGTTCTCGGCATAAAGTTTTTCAAAGCTTTCTTTATCTATCACCCCTGCTTCTACCATTTTTATTCCCATATCACCCCAATGCATTTTTGATTTCGGTATATCTATACCAACAAAATTCCACATCAAAATTGTAAAAATTAAAACAATAGCAATACTTGATCCGAGTGGAGATTTTTCTTTACCATTATTTTTTAATTCTTCTTTTATCTCTTTTTGTATTTCGTCTTGTATATCGTTCATATTTTTTAATTTTAACAGCAATCTTTTAATTTATCTTCTACTATTTCGACTTTTCCATTTTTCTTTTTATTCCTCAATCTTAAGAATAGTTTTTTCAATTCATTTACAATACCACCAATAGACGCGCCCATCAAAATCGCTGTAATAAGTTCATATGAAGCGACTGATAGCAATCCGAACCACATACCAATGAGGAGCCAAGCCCATGTAAGTGTGACTCCAGCACAAATTGGACAAATTTGTATTGGCAATTTTTTATTGAGCAAATAAATTAAAACAGTGAACGCTGTAATTGAAACAATTGCAATTATCATATGATTTTAATTAAATGAATAATATTAAGATGCCAATAATAATCATAGCGATTCCAGACCAAAGTTTTACTCCACCGATATTGTTACGCTTCCAACTTTCCATTTTATCAACCAGTAATTTATCAGCTGATATGAACAGTACCGCAACTAGTGGGATAATAAGTATAAAGTTATAGAGTAAAAGATAATTAAAGCCACTCATATATGTAACTTGATCTTTTAAGAGCCCAATAACCATCAGGTATGGCCCGCCCATGCACGGGAATTGACAAATACCCACAAGTAAACCGAGTCCAAATACTGCCGCATATGAAGCTTTGTCCATTAGTTTGCCCATTATTCCATGAGCAATAGACGGGATTTTAAGCTTGACTGGAAATGCTGGGAAGAAACGATTGATAAGATTTAGAATTCCAAAAGTAATCAATAATGTCGCCCCTAACTTCCCCATAAAATGAGGAGTATTGAAGATATGTAATATTTTTAATATTCCAAGCCCTATCAAGAAATATGCAGTAAAAATTCCAGCGATATATGTTCCACCCAATTGCAAGATTTTCTTTCTAGTCATTTGCATTCCAAAAAGAAATGCAATTGTGATGAGTAGAATCGAGAACGAACACGGATGAACACTGTCTAGAAGTGCAGCGATAAGAACTAATGGTAAAAGCCATGAACCTCCCCTACTTAATTCCCAAATAATTGATGAAGTTGATGAACTATTTTTCAGAATAACTATACCAACTATAAAGATAAGTATTATGCTAATTGTAATAATGATTTTTTTCATAAATTTATGGAGTTACAACTGCTTTAATTTCAAATTGTAATTTATCGCCATTTGAATCTTCAAGATAAATAAATCGATCAATCTTGCCGACACCTGCTGGTCCGTGAGCATTTGGGTCGTACACGGCTTCAACTTCAGCAGATTGGCCCGCTTTTATTGTTTGATCCAATTTAGGAACCATACCCATTCCCGGCATACCAAATGGACCCGATTTATTACCATCTAATCCGACAAAAAATGCTGCTGTGCACATACAAGAAGTAGTGAGTCTTGGGAAAAAAATATCTTTATCTGTTCCATTTATAACTTTAAAGACCTTAGTTACCTTGCCGTCTTTCATTGAGATTGTGCCAAAATCATAAAATGATTCCAGAGCTACAAGTTTGCCATTTGTTTCTTTTGTTTGATTTTCTGTATTTTCAAAATAAGTACCATCTGTTTTATGATATCCGCCTACTTGTAATTCTTTCTTTGGCTTAGAAACTAAAAAAAGAATTCCTATAACCATAATTATTACAATTAATGAGTATATTGTTTTTTTATTCATATATGAAATATAAAATAATAAAAATCCCTACTAAAATTAATAGAGATTTTACAGCTATACGAAAAACTTTTACCGACTAAGAAAAAGCTCTCGTATGCCGTACAGTAGCAAGCGATGGGCTATTCTCAAAAAGTGAGAGCCATTTAATTACTTTATATAAACGGGTATTGAATTTTTTATTGTATAGATAATATTTCCATCTATAAAAAAGACGCAGTACTTGCTGTAAAAAATCTTTCCTATTAATAAAAAAGAAAATTATTACAAAAGCCAAAAGTACAGATAAAAATGATGCTGGAATTATTACATTGGAAAATTGTTGCCAATTATTGATATGATCAAAAACATTCTCACAAATAGAGTAATTGTTTTGAGTATAAGGGCAATTATCCATCATTACCCCCGCAGTACGATCAAACTGCAATAAACCAAACATACTCACAAATAAGTACCCCATAAGGGCAAAAGTAGCAATAAGTATTGGAATATGTTTGGTTATTATTCTCATTTTTTTATTATATAATTTTTTAGGCTTCGACAATAAACTAAATCACTTCTCCATTCTTCTCAAGCATTATGTGGTGAATTGTTCCAATCTGACCCCATATAGCGATGAGAAAAAGAATTACCACACAGAGCAATGCATCAAATTTTGTGATTCCAAAAATCACTCCATCTGAAGCAACACCTAGTGTCTTAATAAATACGACTACTCCGACAACTCCCACAATCACACTCCCAACATGCATTATTTTTGATATTTTCATAAATTTATTTTTAATTAATTTAATAATTTAAATCTTTTGTATTACTTATACCAGATTTTATACCAATCTTGCATCTGTTCAATTTCTTTCGACTGTGATTCTATAATATTATTCGCAAGTGTTAGCATTTCTGGTCTATTGGTGCCAGCTTTGAGCATTTGTGCCATCATGATAGCCAATTGATGGTGAGGAATCATTCCTTCAATAAAAGCTTTGTCAAAATCAATTGCATTTTCTAATATCTGCACATCTTCCTGTCCTCCCATATGCATTCCACCTCCTGACATCATACTTCCCCCCATCATAGAAGTATTCGAGGAAGAAATATTTTTACCAAACCAGCCTTTATACCAACTTTTCATATCTACTATTTCCTTATTTTGAGCTTCAATAATTGCTTTACTTAAAGTTTTAATTTCTGGATGTGTCGCCTTCAAAAGAGCTATATTTGCCATTGCAATCGCTCCATCATGATGCGGAATCATCTGCTCAATGAAATGCTTATCGATATTAGATGCAACAAGCCCAGAGCTATTTATTGATCTTTGATTATTTGAATTATATCCTCCCCACATCATTGATCTAGTTTGAGTTACAGAACCAATAAGTAAGACAATGACGACACCGATTATTATTCCTCCTATTCCAAATGTAATTTCTTTTTTCATAAATTTATTATACAACAATTTATAATTTTTTACTTTTAATTCGTAATGAATTTCCGACGACTGATACAGATGACATAGCCATAGCCAGTCCTGCAAATGCAGGGTTTAGTATCCATCCAAATATCGGATAGAATACTCCAGCTGCGAGTTGTATGCCTACTATATTGTACACAAATGCCCAGAAAAGATTTTGTCTTATACCTCGCATCGTCATCTTTGATAGCTTCACTGCTTTTACAAGTTTAGACATATCACCATGGAGGAGTGTAATTCCGGCTGATTCTATAGCTACATCAGTGCCTGTACCCATGGCAATACCTACATCCGCCTGGGCTAGTGCTGGGGCATCATTTACCCCATCGCCAACCATAGCCACTATCAATCCAGAATCTTGCAACTCTTTTATTTTCCCAGATTTTTCCTCTGGCATGACTTCAGACATTAGGTCATCTATGCCAGCTTGTTTTGCTATGTATGAAGCCGCTAAATGATTGTCCCCCGTTAGCATTATTACTTTTATCCCTTTTTTATGTAGATCGGAAATTGCATCTTTAGTCTCTTCTTTTAGAATATCTGCCAGTGCTATTAGCCCTACTTTTTTAGAATCAATTTCCACTACGATCACTGTCTTGCCCTGTGATTGTAGTTCTTTTATTTTTATATCATTTTTCTCTTCCCCACTTGGCTTGTGGATATATACGAGACTACCTCCCATTTTAGCTTTTACCCCCACACCCTCGAGCGATTGAAAATCTGAGACTTCTTCTAAAACAATTTTTTTATCTTTTGAATATACAACTACAGCTTCAGCTAGTGGGTGCTCGGATTTATTCTCGACACTAGCGGCAATTTTTACAATTTTATTTTCATCAAAACTATTATCTAAAATTACAATATCTGTTACTTCTGGTTTTCCTTTTGTGATTGTGCCAGTCTTATCGACTACTACAGTATTTACTTTACTTAGCATCTCCAGAGCCTCGGCGTTTTTAATCAATATTCCATTCTGTGCCCCCTTACCCACACCCACTATTATAGCTGTCGGTGTAGCCAGGCCTAGTGCACAAGGACAAGCGATGACGAGAACTCCCACAAATGACATGAGTCCATAAGAGAGGGCGCTTGCAAAACCAATAGTATATATACCTACGACAATCCATACGATCAAAGACAGAAAAGCAATAATCAAAACTATTGGCACAAAAATACTAGATACTCTATCTGCTATCGCCTGTATTGGCGCACGACTACCTTGGGCATCAGAAACCATTTTAATTATTTGAGATAGGAATGTATCGTTGCCGATTTTTGTAGTTTGAAATTTAAAACTACCTTGTTTATTTATCGTTGCTCCTACTACACCGTCCCCTACTTTTTTATCTACGGGGATAGGCTCTCCTGTAATCATAGATTCATCTACGGATGAGTACCCTTCGACTATCACACCGTCTACTGGTATTTTTGATCCTGGTTTTACAATGACTATGTCTCCTATTTTTACTTCACTGATTGCTATTTCTTTTTCTTTCCCGTTGACAAAAATTAGTGCAGTTTTTGCTTGCATACCAATCAACTTTTCTATAGCTTCACCTGTGCGGAGTTTTGATCTTGCTTCAAGATATTTTCCTAAAACAATAAAACCGATCACTACAATAGTCACATCAAAATAAGTATATTCTGGTAACTTTAGATATGTTCGCAATTCTGGAAGCACTACAATAATCACACTATAGACATACGCAGAGAGTGTGCCTATACCTATCAGAGTGTCCATATTTGCTACACGATAACGAATAAATTTTACTACTCCTTGTAAAAATGGCTGACCTATCCAGAACAATACAACAGTTGCAAGTACCATAGAGATAATATTGAATATATCCATTGGTATCGGTAATATAGGCACTATACTCCAGAATTTTGCCGCAATATCCCACATCATTAGAATAAATATAAATAATGAGATAGGTAATACAAATTGCATCTTGGATTTCATTTCTGAAATTTCATTTTCCTTTTGTTCTTTTGTATCATTCATACCAACATGATCACTATGATCCATACCCTTCTTCACCTCTTCTACAAAAGAATACCCTAGAGGTTCTATTTCTTTATTCATATTTGAAACAGAAATTTTTGCATCATCAAATTTGATTTGAGCTTTTTCTGTCGCAAAATTTACATTTATACTATCCACTCCATCTATTTTGGAAATTTTTTTAGTGATAATAGCCGAGCAACTAGCACAATGCATTCCTTTTACTTTTAGTGTTTGATTAGACATATATTTTATAGATTAAATCTTGTACCATTCCATCCTCCAATCTTTAAACAATTTCAAAGTTGTAGTTAAAAATGTGTCTACGGCATCGGCATTGTTTAATATTTCAGTTCTACTTGATTTTGTTTTTATATCTTTTGTCATAATCAGACCATCTTCATGGTGAGCAATGAGTGCATTTAAAAACCTCAGGTCAAATTTTTCATCATAAGCACCCAAATTTGGTACTACTGGATCTGCTACACGACGTGTATCACTATACCAATCCTTTTTCCATTGATACAATTCTGCTATTGCTCCCGGCTCATCTGCGAGTATCTTTGCAGATAAATCTTTCATACCTTGTCTCTGTGTAGTATTTTGAACTTGCTCTGCAAGTAGCATGGCCCCTCTGTGGTGTGAGATCATCGCATTGATATATCTTAGATCCAGAGTCCTATCTGCACGACCAAAATCCATAGATGTCTTGTCATACATACTGATCTTATATTGAGGGTTTGTAGTGTATCCTATTGCAAGACCTGCTACACCGGTGACGATCATGAGTGACACTGCTAAACTTGTTGATATTTTATTCATATATTTTTAAAAAAATTAATAATTTTACTTTCTCTTGAGTTGATAAACTTTCAAAATTTCTTTTGTTGCCTTTGTCGTCTCACCACTCTTTATCTGATTTATCAGACAGTGTCCAAGATGTCCCTCCATCAATACATCCTCTACACTTGATAGTCCTTTTTTAATTGCTGATGTTTGAGTGATCACATCTATACAATATTTATCACTTTCTACCATCTTTTGAAGACCTCTCACTTGCCCTTCAATTATTTTTAGACGTCTTATTAATTTTTGTTTATTTGTGTTCATATTCTTATTATATACCCCCTGGGGGTATTGTCAAGGCAAATACAAAATAGCCCAAAGTTTACCTTTGGGCTATTTAAGAACATCTTAATGCTTATCTAAATCAAGAATCTCGTCTATGCGAATCTGTTCTACGAATTCTGGTACGTGGGATACGAGGATCATGGCACCTTCATATTCATCGAGGGCCTTGGCGATGACTGGTAGATGGCGGAAGTTTATATGGTTTGTAGGCTCATCGAGTATGAGCAATCCTGGGCGCTCTATGACCAGGCTCGCAAATGCGACCAGCCCCTTCTGCCCCTCTGATAGGCTACCTATACGAGTATGTACCATATCCCCTGTGATGAGGAATGATGCGGCTGTAGCACGGATACGCTCTTCATCTACGCGACCTGCGTATTTACGAGACACATCAGCGAGTGCCTCGAATACTGTATGCTCGAAATTAAGCGTCGAGAAATCTTGACGATAGTATCCGATATTTACATCTGGTGCAATAGTCACACCTTCTGCACGATTGTTTGCGAGAGCTTCCAGTAGCGTACTCTTGCCGATACCATTAGGACCAGATAGCAATAGGTGCTTGTTCTTGCGGAGTTTTATATTTACTTTTACTTGTGTTGGCTTGTGTTTCTTGAGTATAGATACAGATTCAAAAGTGATGATATCACCGATCAGATCACCCTGGAATGGGATCTTGAATGGTCGGATAGTTTTATCTTCTTTTCGTACATCAACCTTTTCTTCTTCTAGATCAGCTGCCAGCTCACGCATGCGCTTTGCTACAGCACGGAGATTTCCCCCCTTCATCGCAAAAGCATTGGCCTGATCTTTTTTTGCTTGGATTTCTTTTGAGAGGAGAGCATTCTTTCTATTCTCGCGCTCCATACGTACAGCGATCTGATCTCGAACATCTGTATAGTTACCGACATATTGTTCTATCTTCTTAGTGTATACATCAAGATACAAAACTGCATCAGTAAATGCATTTAGAAAATGTGCATCGTGGGAAATGACAATCACAGTCTTTTTGTATTTCACCAAAAAGTCTGTTAGGTGTGCTATACCAGCTTTGTCTAGATTGTTTGTAGGCTCGTCGAGGAGCAATATATCCGGATCTTGAATCAGAGCAGATGCCAGTAGTATACGCGCCTGCTGACCACCAGAAAAAGAGCGCACGATTCTATCGTGAACTTTTTCATGCCCTTTTAGATTTACCACTTCTAATACTTCATCGATACGTGGATCGATATCGTAGACCTTTTCTTTAAAACATTTTAAGAAAAACTCCCGTACGGTCAGATCAAGTTCATCGCGAGGGATTACTTGGCGAGATAATGCGATAGTAGTACGCTGGGCTAGATGTATTTGACCATCTTCTGGTTCATTTACCCCAGTGATAAGAGAAAAAAGAGTACTTTTTCCGGCACCATTTTGTCCCATGATAGTAACCTTCATACCTCGACGAATAGAAAAATCCACCGCATCGAGTATCGTCTTGTTGTGCCCATATTCAAATGTGACTTTTTCAAATCTTACTACTACTTCGCCGTGTGCCATATAGACATACAGAATACACTATTTTTCATTAAATAGAAAGCTTATCTTGAATTTGAGTCTATAAATTCACTTATTTGATTTATAGTTTTGTCATACTTTATCCAGAGAGATTTCTTAAATTCAGAACCAGTAGTAGATGATTCTACTCCGTCAGTAGTAGTATAGCTATACACAATATGCCCATCTATGACTTTTGCGACGGGGGCACTGATATTGTTCCCTAGATATATCACATTTGTAGGTCGAAATACACCACTATCATTTACAACCAGTACTCCATAATAGTAATTGCCTATAGCTCCAGTCTCATCGATTAATATAGCGGCTGCATCTATATCTCTATCTTTATCAAAATCCGAATACACGGGGTCACCAAATATAGATAGCTTATTATTCATAGCAGAGCTAGATGTGTATTGATTTATATTTACCCCATCTTGCAGATTAAAAACTGCACCATTTATATCGTATGCCATATTTGCGACATCTGGAGCATTGACTCCGGGCTTTATAGTACTACCCCTTATCAAAAGATATTCAATTATTCCAGATATAATAATAAGCCCGACTATTACAGCGACTCCACCAAAAGTTATATGAATTGTTTTTTTAATATGATGTCTCATGTGATTAAATATAGTTATTTATATATACAAATATTTTACCATAAATTGTTTTTGCAAGATAGCAAAAAATAAAAAACTCCGAGTGGAGTTTTTTATTTTTTGCCTTTTTTATTCTTTAGAGCTTTCTTTGCAAGCATCTCTCTCTTGATAGCTAGTCTCTTTGCTGTCTTGTGAGAATGTATTGATTTTGGGTGAACTCCAAGATTTGTACTTCTTTTTGCCATTTCGTTAATTTTGGTTATTTAATAAGATATATAAACACTATACATCATTTTGAGTTTTTACTCAACATAGCAAAAAGGCGCTTCGTTTCCGAAGCACCTTTTTTAATTTTTCCAAAAACGACCCAAGCCGATATTTGTGTCCACCCAATAATACCCAGGGGGTATATCACTCACATCAATACTAGAACCTTCACCTCTCTTAATCTCTACTCCACGAATATCAATCACAGAATAATAACAATAAGACTCTAGAGTCAAAACATCACTCGCGGGGACAGGACTTAAAAAAATCTTTTTCTTTTCATTAATCTCTGGCAATGAAGACACCTTTGAAGATATGACTTTGACACTGACAGACATAGGATCATCTGCTGAGTTGCCCAGATTATCACTACCCCAAAATTTACCCCATACAATAGCATACATATTTGTATCGATATTAAAATCATAATATAGATTTGAAATAGAGTTAAAACTATTTGTATTACTGTAGTTGAGCCTAGTACTAACGGGAGCGATAGCATTTTTACATAAACTATCAGAGAATATGCATGCATACGCAATGGCAGTACTCTTTGGAGATAGCTCGATGATTCCACGCAGGTCAACTTTTTTTGATCCAGAAAAACGAACCAGTGATTGGTTCTTGATTTTCAAAGATCCATTGTTTCCACCACTTCCCCATCCGTTCCCAGACAAAGTCGTGATACTTCCAATTGTTATCGTATCTGTACCAGTATAATCCCTAACAGTCATCACGATCAGATAAGAAGTGCCAGGAGATAAATCTCTAGCGAATAAATGAAAAGGTGCTAGCCCGTAGACATCCATAGTGTCTCCGTCTAAAAAAGTACCACCAGCTAGTAATCCTAGATGTGTATGTACATTGGCAGACGAACACTGCCCATAGATAGATATAGAATTCTTGCCTACAGCAATACTATCTATGAAAATTTCTGCATCAGTAGCAGATGAGAACTTGGGAGCGATACCCATAACAGAGAAAAACAAAAGAGATAAAACTTTCTTCATTTTTTGGTTTTTTGGTTTTTATTTATTGATTACAAATGACAAATAATATAAAAAATCGTATTTTGTACGAATTTGTATAAACTATTTTTTATTAATATATCACATTATTTTTCAGAAAAATAATAAATTGTGTGGTATATTGTAAAATATGAATACAGTTAAAAAAAATATCTTATTACTCACACTTATTGTAATGTCTACCCCCGGGTATGCATCTGCTCTGACTGCAAACGATATGGGTTCTTTTAATCTATATAACGGCAAATACGCCTACGGTACAAATATGGGATATTATGGGTCCCATCTCACAGATCAAAATGTCGCAGAGCTCGCATACAATGCAGGAGCACGTACTATCCGAGCATCATTACCAGACTGGCTCATCACAGGATACGGAATAGATGCAAGAAAAACAGCTTTTGAATATTACAAAAATCTAGGGCTCACAGACCTGACTGCATTCCTAGGTGAACCAAATACATCTGGCACTGACAACCGCGAAACTAAAATATTCCCCGGTGCATCCGAACGTGCAAAAACTTTTAAAGGTCTGTACGAGCCAGTATGGCTAGATGCGGGCAAGACACAGATCAACCCTGCAAACACTTATGCATCATACGTATACAAGACAGTAAAAAATTATGGACAATATGTAAAATTTTGGGAGATAGTAAATGAGCCTGACTTTACATACAGCTCACATGGATGGCAAGACAAGAGTGCTGATTCAAAGAGTTGGTGGAATGTTAATCCTGAACCAGAAGATCTGACAAATCTAAAGGCCCCTATCCAATACTACATACGTGAGCTACGAGTAGCATATGACGTGATCAAGACGCTCGAACCTGGAGACTATGTAGCCACAGGAGGTATAGGATACCCATCATTCCTAGATGCACTAATGCGAAATACAGACAATCCGAATGACGGTAGTGTCACCGCAGAGTATCCACTAAAAGCTGGTGCTTATTTTGATGTACTATCTTTCCACACCTATCCGATGTATGACCTACACAAATGGGATAATGCGAAGGGTGGCTTTGTTTACAGTAGACACTCGGATGCAGCAGTGGATGCACATCTAAAGTATCAGACAGAACATAATACAATACTGGAAAAATACGGATATGAAGGATCTACTTATCCGAGGAAGCAGTGGCTAGTCACAGAGACAGACATCCCCCAAGCTACTGTGGGGACAGACTGGGGTGGATCAACAGAATCAAATAATTATTTTATAAAGATGCACGTATTAGGTCAGGCAAATGGAATAATGCAGACATACAAATACGGCCTAGGTCAAAATAGTACGAGCACAGACAGTTTCAACAAGATGGGCCTGTATGGAGATATCAGCTCTTCTAACACGACAGTATCCAATGCCCCAAAGACAGAGCAATACAAAGCACAGAAAACTATCAGCGAATTACTCTACGGCAAGAAATACAATCAGGCAAAGACAAATCAATTAAATCTACCTAGTACTATGCGGGGGGTAGCATTTGAAGGAGAAGACGGTAAATTCACTTATGTACTCTGGGCTAAAACAACTACTGATCTGAGTGAGAGTGTGTCTTCAAATTATACTTTTCCTTTTAATTTTGTCGGCAATCGTAGCGAGTGGGATTATAGTAGTACAAGAAAGGAGACTCCAATAAACAATACTCTCGTGAATGTGACGTCTTCCCCTTCATTCTTCGTAGAGACAAATTCATCAGGATCTAATTCTAATTCAAACAACAATCCAACATATGTAAATCCAAATTATAATTTGCCCCCTATCAATCCTACATATACAGCTCCACAAAATAATCCTACTTATATACAGAATTACAATCAGATACCTACTCCATCATATACTAGCCCTGCATATACAAACCCAACATCGTATTATCAAAATACAAATACCCAGACAAACACTAATCTTCAAACAAGTATGTATTCTGGATACATACTAACAAACAGAATCTCTACAACAGCTCCACTACTAAACATCCGCAAGACTCCAGCAGGTAAACTATATGCACGCATAGGATACGGAGCCACAGGCACCGTAATAGAAAATATGTATCTAAACAAAGTCCTATGGCACAAGGTGAACTTTGATCAGGGCGTATCTGGATGGGTACACAGCAGATATGTAAAAAATATTGCACCATTAAAATAATAAAAAATCCCCGCAAGTAAACTTGCGGGGATTTTTTATTTATTTAATTTATCAAAAGAGATATATGACGCGATCAATTTTTAAAAAATAGACACTATATAACCCAGATGATATGATAAAACAATGATAAAAGTAAAATCCTTCACATTTGGATCATACAAGATAAACAAATCAAGCGGAACTATCACATTTGACTATCATGTTGAATTCAAAAGTGGGATCAGGCAAACATATCACGATAAAATTATCCTAAAAGATATCACACCCGGACTCTGGGACAAGATACCTGCGGATATACTCGGGCATACCCTAGAATCCCTGACTCTAATGATGGGGATAAATTATTGGTGTGTATTCCCCACAAATAATATCAAGATAAAAGATTTTACCCTGACTCGCGAACAAGCTCAATTTTGGGATTCACTTTATCTGAATGGATTAGGTGAATTCTTTTACTTTATGAAGATGGATTTTCATGATCTGATAGCATTCCCTTATGATGAAAATAAAAAAGCCCCACTCCCATCAGACATGGAGCTACCAGAAAGATCACTATTATTAAATGGTGCAGGTAAGGATTCAATATTATCTGCTGAAATATTAAAATCTTCAAATACACCCTTTGATTTTTTTGCTTTTGCCCCTACTCCTGCTCACATGCGTATAGGAAAATTAGTAGGTGCGAATACTATAGAGGTGACTCGCAAGATGGATTTTAGGTTAGATCTAATAAAGGAATTATATTCGATATCAAATTCCTATCCTTCTGTGTCCACATTTACATTTATAGCTACGCTGTTATCAGAGCTACTAGGATACAATGCGATAGTATTTTCAAATGAGAGTAGTGCAGACTTTGGAAATATGAATTATCTAGGGCTCGAAGTGAATCACCAATGGTGCAAATCTTCTGTGGCTGAAAAAATGATAAATGATTATGTTCATGATTTTATAACACCTAGTATCTCTACTGTGTCCATGCTACGTAAGTATAACGAACTACAAATAGTAGAGAAATTTGTACAATATCCAAAATATCTACACTACGTGACTAGCTGTAATACATATTTTTGGCTTCCTCGTATTGAGCAGAGATTGCGCACTCATGGATACTGGTGCAACAGATGTCCAAAATGTGCATTTCTATTCACTTGTTTTTCTGCATTTCTACCCAAAGAAGAGGTGGTCAGTATTTTTGGGGATGATCTGTATAAAAAGAAGAGATTACTATCTGTATTCAAGAGGATAATGGGAATCGAAGGATTCAAGCCACTAGACTGTGTAGGCGTCCCCGAGGAGATGATACTAGCTATGCACTACGCAAAAGAGACTGGGAATTATGATGGCGATCTTGTGATGAATATGTTCACAGAAAATTTCCCTGCAGACAAATACGACTTCAAAAAAATCGAACAGAATATATTGAAAAAGTAAGACAATTAAAAAGAGCCTTTTCCGTAGAAAAGGCTCTTTTTTCTTTAATTTCCGCTTTCTTTTTTACCCGCTTCTTTTTTAAATTCAGTGATAAGTCTTGCTTCACCGTCTTTAATAGATACTTCAACCTTCCACTTTTCTTGGTTATTTCCAATCAAGTCTTTTGCAATGTCCAAAAGCTTCATAGTTTGAAGATGAGATTCACTACCAGTAACACTTTCTGTTTTACTTTCGTGACTTGTCTCATTTACAAATTTTAAATCTTTTACTTCTGCAGTTGCTTCTGCATTCGCTTCTGCAGCAGGAGCCTTTTCTACAATTGGTGCTTGATCAACGATAGGTTCAGGAATTAGAGGTATTTCTGCATCAGCAGTGAATTTAAGGTTTACCATATAATCACCACGCCTTACATCATTACCACATCCTTGTAAAAAATACACAGTTTTTTCTTTACCATCAACAATAATCTCACCAGCGTAGCCGATTTGATCTTTTAATCTGAAAAGTTTACCGTTTGGTTTGTTTGCATAATAAACCTTCGCGTCACCGTTTAGGCGACCCCTGCGAATGTTTTTTACTAGGATGTTATTACTACCAAAACGCTCAACTGCAAGCCGTTGTACACGAGCTTGAGCTTGCGAATCATTCACACCACCGGGAACCTGAGGTGAGCCTGATGTAATAGGATCTTTTCTTTTGAATAATAATTGAACCAAAGCTCCAATAATTCCAGCAACGATAAAGAATCCACATAAGACCCATCCCCAATTACTTTTTAACCACACCCACAATTCTGAGTCAGGCTTAACATCTGGACTAGGATTAACAGCGCCGTCGTCAACAGGATAAGACCTAGCATAAGGAATCTTGATTACTTCACCCACAAACAACATCGTGAATTTTTTTCCACGATTGTTTACCTGGGTCCGGCCAAGATCATTTAGGCTTGGATTCAGATAAAGCAATTCAGGCCAACGTTCACCATTCCCAAAATGCTTTTGGGCAAAACTGTAGAGCGTACCACCTGAATAAGCGGTGTCGTAAATAAAATCAATCCCGTCTGGAGTTGTCCAGACTTGATGGGAAGATTGAAGAATAGCAGTCAGTCCACCTTGTGGACGAGCAGTACTTGCTATCATCCCGATAACAAGTAAAAAGAAAATTTTTTTCAAAGTACAATTTATTTTTTGACCTCTTCAACCTTCGGTCATTGGTTTTCGGATCGTGTATTAGCGACATGCTAAAGTCACACCCTATTACTTATATTATAACATATTTTATGTCCAATTGTCAATCAATGAAAAAACCGCACAAATGTGCGGTTTTTTATATGTTTATCTGAAGATTACAGACCCACTATCATATTTGAGCATCAGTATCAGCTCGCCTTTTGATGTGAACATATAGCTCTGTGTCTCGGTCAGCATCTTTGCAAATTCAGATTCTTGTGAACCCTCGCAATACATGAGAGTAGACATCATCTTGTCAAAGGTGATATTTTTTTCTTTTGTTTTATATTCCCCACCTACACCATTACAGTCTGTCGTCGCAGAAAATGTATTGTCATTTTTAAATGTTAATGTGAATTTTTTTTCTTTTAGTGGTGTAACTATTTTATCATCACTATATACAGTCTTGATCCAGTTCCACTTTGTCATCCCTAGTGTCATCCTATCTGGATCAGCCTCCCCTTCAAAATCTTTAACTACCAAGGGTGGTAATTTTTCTTTTTCTACTGACTGAGTATTCTCTATTTTATCTTCTACTACCGGGATTATGATATCATCCTCGGTAAAATTAAATTTATAAATACCAGCGACTATCACTAGTAAAACTATTGCGGACAAAAATATAAGTATCTTTTTCATGTATCTACTATACCATAAAAAAGCTGGACACTTTCGTGTCCAGCTTTTTTATGTTTGAGAATATTTATATCTTCTTTGGATACAGAATAGACAGTATGATAGATGACGCTAATGCAAACATTATGACTCCTAGTGATAGCATAGATGACAGATGAACACCAAATATTCCTGCGAGCATCTTGGCACCTATGAATAACAGTATGAATGCTAGACCCTTTTGTAGGTGGTGGAATTTGTGCAAGATATTTTCAATGAGGAAGAACAATGCTCGGAGTCCCATGATAGCAAATATATTTGAAGTAAATACTACAAACATATTTTGAGAGATACTAAATACAGCTGGTATAGAATCCACAGCAAATATAATATCTGTAGCCTCCACTAGGAGCACGATCATGAATAGTGATGTAAAGTAAAACTTACCCTTTTCTCTGATGAAGAATTTTCCACCATGGTGACTATCCGTAAATGGCAGTATCTTGTGGGCAAATTTTATAACCTTATTATTCTTGAAATCAATATGTTCTTCTTTTTTATTATTCAACAATTTGATACCTGTGTAGACTAACAATGCTCCGAATACATATAGTATCCAGTAGAATTGACTGATCACGTATGCGCCTACCCCGATGAACAATGCTCTGAATATGATAGCCCCGATGATACCCCAGAAAAGAGCCTTGTGATGGTATTTTTCTTCGAGATTAAAGTAACTGAATATGAGCAGTATGACAAAGAGATTATCTACAGATAGCATCTTTTCGGTAATATAAGCACTGAGATATTGAACAGCTAGTTCCCTACCCATAAATATGTAGATCAACCATCCAAAAGCCAAAGATATCAATATCCAAAATAGTGATTGGTAGAGTGCAGGTTTAAATTCTATCTTGTGACTCTTTTTATTAAAAAATCCGAGGTCGGCAATGAGAAATCCCACGACAACGACAGAAAAAAGCACGATTAAAGCAGTTTGTGATTCCATATGATATTTGAGATATATGACAACGCTAGAAGTTATTTTAATAAGATGCCCTAGTGCTGATATAGACTATATACTATCAGATAAAGGCAATATACCAAAATACTATTTAATATTTAGATACTTCCCAGCGAGACTAATGGCAAATGATGGCAAGATTATAAATACAGTGGTAAAAAGTAATCTTATTAAAATTTCAGTTAATTTTGTATCTGGTGTATCAGGCCCAGAAGCTGTCAAAACGATACATAGGCCGATAATACCAAAAGCTATAGATGAGATTATAAAAATTCGTGTGGCTATTTTTGCATATATTCATTATATCACTAAAAAAGGTCCGAACACTTCAAGTGTTCGGACCTTTTATTTACTGTTTTGAAATTTCCATTCTGTATTTAAGAATTAAATCTTTATGCTTCAATAAACGGACAGAATCAATACTGCCTATTGGATACCAAAAGCAACCCTTAATTCCAAAATCATAGAGTGCCTTCATTAGCTGTCTATAGGATACATCACCTACACCCATACTCTTTAGAAAGACAATAGACTCTAGTTCCAAAAGATCCATAACCCTTTCGCACTTCATAAATTCCTTATTTTCAGGATCTCTTAGGATTCTCCTCCAAGGTTTTTGTATTTTCATGTACTCCAAGAATATTTCAAGCGGAGTATTCAGCGCCCAAGTATAAATATCTACTCGTTCGTGTTCTTTAATAGATTTTCTTTCCATAAAATATTTTACTTTTTGAATTATTATTTTTCTTTACAATATAACAAATTATTATTTTTGTCAAAAAAAAAGGTTGTTCGCAAATGCGAACAACCTTTTTTAAATAATAAAAACCTTTACACCTGGAACCATTATTGGAGCTAACAATAACAGGTCGTCATTGTACATCCGGATGCATCCGTTTGTTGGTTCTAATAGATTGTCTTTGTGACCATGAAATCCAATACCCCGATTTACCCCTTTACTGTTTACCGCATCGATACCTACAAAAGCTGATCCGAGATTTATTTGTCCATCTCTTGAATACACTGCCTCTTCTTCGCTACCTGCGATTTTGTATCGTATTCCTCGAACGCGACTTTTACCAGTCATAAAAAAATCCTTTTTACCTGTGAGTGGAGTCTTGTTGTCTCCCGAAAAAGAATTTTCTTTATCTACTACTCCTGATAAACCTAGATTAATAGGTATAGTTACAATTCTTCTTTTGTAAGCACAATTCAGAGCAACAAAAGTTGCTTTCCTTGAATAAGAATAAATATATATCTCCTGTAAAGAAAAATTATATTTTTCAATTTCATGCAACAGCTTGAATATGCGACGAACACTAGGTATTGGCTTGTCAAAGCTTCCTTTTAATAAAAAATCTTTCATGTTAATTTATTATAATGTATTTTTCTTCACATTATAATGAAAATGTATTTTTGTCAATAAAACAAAAAGCACCGTCACAGGTGCTTTTTTATATGCTCCGTCTATACTCAGAAATCCGAACTTTTTTCGCCAAAAATCCAAATGAAGAATTCTAAAAAATGGACTCGGCAGGGCGAAACATTATTCTCTGGGTATCGCTTGTCACAAATATTTTT
>Ga0172380_10001049_pt1 | contig 49261 bp, 29 predicted proteins | sample Leawe162metaG_FD_119747 | JGI IMG/M metagenome (GOLD analysis project Ga0172380, IMG submission 119747) | Leachate microbial communities from a municipal landfill in Southern Ontario, Canada - Leachate well 162 metaG | ecosystem: Engineered > Solid waste > Landfill > Unclassified | place... | reverse complement strand
TGCTAGCCCAAGCGGCCGAGGCAAACACCAAGTACGCCGTCCAAGCCGGCCAGAGCAAAGCGGTGTCGGCTCAGGATCAGGCACTCAGCGAGGTTGCGTTGCAACAGTGGCAAGCAGTGAGCGGGACCAGCGGCACTCCCAGTGAGCAGGCGATCCGCACTGCAAGCGCACTATCGGCATTCGTCTCGAGTTCGCTACTCGTAATGGGGATCGGCGCGGTTTCTGAAGCCGTCAACGCAGATGTCTCAACCTCAAACGTCGCCATCACCCTGCAGGAGACTTTTGATCAACAGGTAGACGTCGCGACGGCGCTTGGCGAGCGGCAAGCTCAGGTAATTGCTGGCGCGCAGTTCGATCCTTCCTACTCAATGTGGGGGAATCGGTGGGGTGGCTTCCTGGCGTCCCAACCTCAGAGCGTGTTGATCGCGGATCAAGTTCGGCGTGAAGGTCTGTCGTACCAGCTGTACTCGAACGTCCAGGCCAAGATGTTGACGGCCCTCGGGCGGTCCGGTCAGTGAATGCTGGCATATGTCACGCTGAGTAGTTCCCGCTGAGGTGTGCGCCGAACGTTTGTTCCGATTCGTTGACGAACACCAGCTTCGGCTCCGTTTAGGCCTGTCATCTGTGTTTGCATCTCCGGAGGAAAGTGTCGGAAGTGGGTGTCATTTGCCCGCTGCGGAACAGACAGGACTGGGCAATCAATGATCGAGAAGACAGCATTCGGCAATCGCACCTCACGGGTGTACGCGGTCGTTGCGGGACTGGTAAGCCTCAGCTTGCTTGCGAGTGCCTGCGGCTCCGCCGAAAGCACTCGATCAGCTGGTGACGCCGACCCGGTCACTGTCGGGGCGTTGCCTTCGCTGTCTCCAGCGGCCGGGTTTGAATCCGGGGGAGGTGGTCTGGCAGGAGGTGCCTACACCATCCCAGGTATGCCCGGTGCACTTGGACCCACCGATCAGGGACTCGACCTGCGAGTCAGCGAGCAGGTGGGCGTTGGCGGTACGCGGGTCAAGCTGACAGCACAGCCAGGGTCAACCTCGTATCGATTTGTTGTCGCCGAGGCAGGGGCGTTGGGGGACGGAGCAGTCAAGTGGGACTCAGGTGAGGCAGCCACCAATCCGAATTGTTCGATCCCCAGCTCCAACAAGGCACCAAAGAAGGCCCTCAAGTCACTCAACTCAGTACCTGGGTCGGTCTATTGCATCGTTCCTGCTGGAACCCTGACAACTGGCGCTGGCTATATGGTCACCACTACTACGGTGAAGTCGGGGGCGTCTCGTAGCGAGCGCAGACTGTTTGCAATTGCTGACACAGGGGATGCCAGCGGCAGCAACACGCTGGCCTTGAAGAGTCGAGAGATTTCGGCACCGGCCGCGTCAGGAGCCGTAAGCCTAGGTTTCACAACTGCCGATTTGGGTGTAAATCCACAGACCAACGCCACAAGTGGATTCCGCGGAGGCCTACCGGCGGGATGGAGTTGGGTCGGTCTGCCGCAGGGGATGTCGAAGGCGGTCCTCGGGCCGGCAAACGGTTACCAAGACTTCACAGAATTCCTCACGCTGGACACTTCCGGAACTGAGACCATGCTCGGGTGTAAGCCCACCTCAATCGGGAAGCAGTGTCAGTCACTAACTGGCGCTGCTGCTGGTGTCGGCTTCGCAGCAACTATCGCCACAGGATCGGATTCGATCGTCGTCACCCAGCAGAGTGATGGCTCCAACTGGTCATTCGATTCCAAGGGTCGGTTGACTACGTACAACACCCCGGGGAGCGCGCCCTTCGAGCTCTCGTACCGAGGCGACGGGGAACTGCTGAAGTCGGTCAGTAAAGCGGGTTTGTCCTGGAACTTCTACTACGGTGGCGACAAGCAGTGCAATGATTCTGGCCGAGCTCCAGGCTTCGTTGACACCCCAGACGGCATGATCTGCGTGCTTGAACAGCCGTTCGATCAGTGGTCCAAGTTCGACTACACCCAGCCGCAGGGTGCGGCTCACGCGAGGTTGAGCCGCCTCACGGGGGCACCTCAGAGCTGTGAGTTCTCCCTGGGAGATTGCGATTGGCGTGACATTCAGTTCTACGACATTGGTTGGGACGACCGCAATCGACCCTTCCTCGTGCGTGATCAGATCGCGAACCAATCGTTGGCAGCAGGCAGCCTGGTTGCAGGCTCGGATCCTGCCAAGGATCCAATTATCCAGCGGACTCAATACGACGACCTTGGCCGAATCAAGATGCAAGAACTCCCCGCTCTAACTTCGAACGGGGTTCACCAAGTTCTCACCAAAACCTACAAGGAGTTTGGTGAAGTAGACGCGAAATTCTTGCCAGCGACGCACCAAACCACGACTACAGCAACGATGTCGGATGGTTCACAGTCGGCGCAGCTCGCTCATCAAGCCTTCGATGACCGAATCCGCCCGCTGTACAAGTTGGAGCCGAACGGCGCGCTGACTCAGGCAGTTTGGCACCCGTCATACAAGATCGTATACGCGAGCATTACTGGAACAACAGTTCAAGCCAATGAGTACGACAAGATTGGCATGGAGATCGGTCAGTACAGTGGGCCAGATTCTGCGTTCAATATGACAAAGTGTTCGCCCAAGTCGTCGGCGGATGTCCTCAAAGACAATCCGTGCCTACCCACGGACGCGAACGCCGTGCTATCGACGAAGACTACCTATGGCGATCCCGCAAGCGTAGGCAACGGAATGATCGCCTCGTGGTTCGGCAGTTCCTCGTTTGCTGGAACTCCGGTAGCGACGAGTGTGCTGAACTACGACGGCGGGTTCTCGACCCAAGTGCCGTCCGGCGTCAACGGCGGAGATTGGTCGGCGCGCATCACGGGCGGTCTGGCACTGAAACGCGAAGAGTACTCCATCAAGATTGCTACTTCCGATCCAGATATCAAGGGGTCGGTGTGGCTGGGGAGTAGTTTCTGTGCGGTTGTAGATGGTCAGACTGCGGGCAGCTGCACCTACGACAATTCCAGTGACAACAAGTCGGCGACTGGTTCGCCGATCGGATTCAATATCGACTTGTCGCGTAAGTCCGACGCATCGGCAGCGGGGAAGAACATCCAAATAACGCTCGCGCCTGAGGATGGCAAACGGGAACCTGTTACCAATCAGCACTTCCTCCAACGGGCGTACACCGCAGCAAAGAGGACAACGAGAGATCCATACCCGAACGGCAAGGACGCGAATTCCGGGAGCGCTTCGTTCTACTACGAAAATCCTGCAGCTGGTCAAGCGACCAGGATGGAGGGTAGTTCCCTGTCCGGCCAAGGTGCGAGCAAATGGACCCAGGAGGCGGGAACTAGCGAATACGAGCCTGCGCCATTTGGAGCAACTCGGGTCAAGAAGGTGACCTCTGCGCTTGGATCGTCATCCACGTTTGAGTACTGGGGCGTTGACGAGACGCCGGGGGACTCTGATCTCGCCGAGCTCGGACAGATCCCGGACTACTTGCTCGATGCAAAACAGTTGGGGTCACTTAAGAGCATCACAGATGCCAGCGGTCGGGTGAGCACCATGATCAGCGACCAGTATGGCCAGGTTTCGTGTACTCGAACTAGCAACACGTCAAACGTGAACTCAGGAAACTGGAGTTGTACGTGGCGCGACGAAATGTACCGACAGACGAAGGCTGTTACTGCGGGCAGCGACGGTAAGCCCGAGATCGAGACGGTCTATACGCACGATCTCCTGCGGACACCTGGTGATGCATTCACCTCAAGTACCGCTGTCACCAGCACTGAGGGCGAGCCTGACCATACGGTCAAGCAGACGGTCAATAGGACTCAACAAGTTGAGACCTACGAAGACGCCATCGGGACCCGCAGCGAGTTTGTTATGGATCCGAAGGGCAACATCACTGACGAAATTGTCACGGCAGCCCCGCAAGACGGCAAACAAGCAAAGTCCATCACGATTCGGAACGGCTACAACGAATTGGGCTATATGACATCAACCGCACTTGGCGGGATTGTGGTCCAGCGCACTACTTGGGGAGATGCCGGCCCAGGCAATGGAATGCAGCTGAAGCGCGTCGAGTACCCCGACATCGCGATGTCGTTACAACCACGCTACGACAACAACGCCCAACTCGAGGGCCAGACCTGGACCTTGAAGTCAGGGCAAAAGATCGAGGAATCGATCAAGACCACGCTGGGTCAGTCATTGCTATCGACCGAGTTTGCCGGCGAGAAGGCGGAGTACAACTACCAAGGTGGGACAGTCCTCAAGCGCGCAACGATTGCTGGAGTGGACTTCAACTACGGCTACGATCAAGACGGTAGGAGAATCTGCTCCGCGGCGGGGATTGCAAACCCAGGCGATACGCCGAAGGACTGCAATCAGCTCCCAGGCCACTACTCGTACACCTACGCGAATGATCGTGTGGTCTCCACCACCAATCCTCAGGCAGCGATTCCTGACAATTCGTGGGACAAGAACGGCAACTACACCCAAATCGGGAACATGAACCTGCAATATGACGCAACTGAGCAGCTAAGCAGGGCGACAACACCGGATGGCGGAATCCTCGAACTCAAGCGCGATCTAAGCGGTCGCGTGTACGAGCAGACGATGAACGCACCAACGGTTGCACCGGTGAGCTTGTCGAACGCGCAGTGGAAGGACGCGAGGGCGCTGTTGGCCAAGAGCCGCAAACTGGGAACCAACCAGAATCAGATTCTTGATCAGTATGTTGCAGCGAACGTCCCCGCGATTCCCATGCCTGTGGATGAACCACAGCGAAACGCGGGCGAGGTTGAAGGCGATTCCACCGCACCTACTGAATCCGGTGACGCACAGGTAGCGGTCCCAGCGGACCCTGCCGCGTCCGCCACAGCACCAACGGAGCCAGAAGCACCGGTGGCTTCCGCCACCGAGCAGCCGGATCCACAGGCGCCACCTACGCCTGCAATCCCGAGTGGTGACGAGTCTGTCGAACCGGCACCAAGCGAATCTGCATCGACGGATCAACCTGCGCCAACGGAGGCCTCCCCGGCGCAGCCAGCGCCAGGTGCCGATGCAGGACCGAAGACTCAGACGATCAAGCTTGGCTACTCGTCACCAAGCGGTTCGCCACGGGTTTTGTACTCCGACAACGACGCGGCCATCATGATCACATTGGCCGGCGGACTAGCGATCGAAGGCGGGACACTGACGATTCCGAGTCTCTCGGGCATTGGCAAGCTCAAGATAGCTGCCGACGGAAGCCGAGGAGACCGGGCGCCTGAGTTCGTCGGACCGTACGGTGAACAGATCGGAAACAGCGACCCGTCAACGGCCAATATGCCCGGCTCGCGATTGTCGACGGTGGGTGTTCGAGCATTTAGTCGGGACCTAGGGACGTTCATGCAGCCTGATCCAAAGGTTGCTGCCGGAGCAGGTCAGTACTCATACGGAAACGGCGATCCAGTCAATTTCTCGGATGCCAGCGGGACCACGGCCATGGGCGATTGGATCAAGAATGGACTGACAGGCGGCCACCATGGCATGGATGCGGTCAGTGCGGGTTTCTTCGCCGTCGCGTGGACTTTCGTTACGGGCGCCCTTGGCGTTGCGATGTTCAAGGGCATGATGAAATTCAACTACTTTGCCAAGGGCGGGGCATGGGCCAGCATCATCGTAGGTGCCATGTACGCCCTCGAGGGTTACGGAATGGGTTTCCTCTCGGAGGAGATCACTACCTACGGGCATGTAAGCATGAACAACTCGCTCACATGGAGCTTCAACGGCATTTGTGCCACGCTCACGGGAATCGCCGGTGGACTTGGCTACTACTTTGGTAGAGCTTCCAACAATCTGGGCGAAGCGCTGCAGACCGTAGCGGACAATGCTCAAGCAACGCTTGAGCAAGGTGTGACGGCTCTGCAGAACGTCCCAGCAACAATCACGTCGGTCGGTCAAACAGTGGCGACCGGACTTGAAGACGCCTCCGGCAAGGTTGCTGCCGTCATGAAGCAAGAAGCCATCCCGGCGATAAAGGAAGCCGGAATCTCGATTGGCACGTCCTCGGGTAAGGGATTCGCTGGAGCCACGGTTGGGTGGGGTGTCGGAGGACTCGCTGGCGACGCCTTTGATTCGTACACCGGACTTGGGCTCAAGCCGCTGTTCCAGCTCGCTGGTGGTGCCGTAGGTGGCGCCATCGGTATGAACTTCACCCCGACGATCAAGGCTGCGGTCTCCTATGTGAGGGAGTCGCGACTTGGCAAGGGAGTTGCTGCCTGGACCCGAAAGGCGATGCTGAAGGGGCAAGGAGTCTTGCAGCAGGGAGCGGTACTTAAGACAGCCGTGATGACTCAGATCAGTGGTCGCGGATCGTCAGTCTTCAACTATTTCTGATGTGAGTCGACGAGTCAATGACACGATTTCCCCCCTACCAGAAGGACTTCTCCAATGATTAGCACCGTCAAGTTTGCATCGGTGACGGCGGCGGCATTGACTGTCGGGCTCCTTGCAACTGCATGTGGCATGACCGGATCCCCCGAGGCCGCTCAGGAACCTGATCGCAATGCCGGCACTGATTGCGATGTGCAGTTCCCAGGGGGATTGCGGCAAGACCTCCAGTACTACGCACTATCGTTCCAGCTCGCCAGTTGCCTCCCTAACGACATCCCGCTGTCGGTAGATGTTGGTGCCCCGCGGGGGACCGGAACGCCAATCGGTACTGGATTGGATGGCCAAGCCAAGGGCGCGGCCATCGCCTGGAACATGGGGACTGACGGATCAATGGCGCTAGGCACGCCTACCACCACAATCCCGAAGGGTGGGGGCGGTGCCTACGGCTCACTGGTTGGTTTCACTACGGTGCCGAGTTGGAACGGGTTCACTGCTCAACTAGGACCTTGCGCCAACTCAATCGTGGCCGAGAATGGACAGGGTTCTTTTGGCCCAGGAAACTTCTGTGAAGTCAACACAAGCTCGATCAAGAGTCAGACCGAGCTCCTGCGCAGAAATGACTTCAAAGGTAGCTGGGCGATCTACCTTCCTACTGCCACGCTCCTGAGCCAGGTTGAGACGGGGGTGCCGTTCCCGTACGTGCCCCAGTACAACCAAACGACAGATCCCAAAACTAAGCCTGGTGCGATCGGGACTGGGGTAGCGCTGGCTCGGTTTGCTCCTGGACGTTCGCTGGTCCCGTTCTTTACCGAAGTGACCAAACCATACGGCGGTGGACCGGCAAAGTCGCCGTCTGACGCCTCCTTCATTCCGAGTACGTGTACTGACAACCTCGTTGTCAAGAACGGTTCGAACAACGACTACCGCAGTGCCAGCAACTGGTCAACCAAGATGGTTCCGGGCGGCTCGAACCCCTACAACGTCACGATCAACACGGACCTATCGAACGCGTTCGCCGGTTCAGTGTTGCTGTTCCCGAGCGGCTGGCTCAACACCTCTGCGGGCAAGTACCAGACCATCCCGCTCGGGGACACGATCAATAAGCCAATCTCGCAAAAGCCACATCAGTTCCAGGCATCGCTAAAGGAACTAGCGGCCCTGACCTGCGATGGGTCGACGAAGACCAATGGCATCGCGATGGTCGGGGCAACTGTCGACGGACTGTCGGTTGGTGCATCGAAGCTCTACTCGCCATTGATTGCGAACTCGAGCGTCGGTGGCTTGCGCATGAAACAGGCAGTAGCGGAGGCCCCAGCTGAGTTCGTCTTCTCGCAGTTCAGCGACTCCACCGGTGGCGATACGAGTACGTTCGCCAACGCCAATCTGGGCGGCGCGAACCTGACCGGCGCGCTCCTTGACGGGGTCAACCTGTCGGGTGCGTCTCTGCAGCAGACGAAGCTTTACTACGCGGATCTTTCGAAAGCGGAAGGCTTCGACGACGCCAACGTTGGGAACGCCAAGTACTGCCACACGCTACTGCCAGATGGTTGGGCGAACGATGACTGTGATGACATGCCCGGCCAAGAGAAGTGGCCGGATCTAGCAGCGGGTAGTTGCCATGCATCCGACTGCTTCTACACGTCCGTCTTCAACAACACCACACGAATGATGACTCGTGGATTGATGACGTGTGATTCCGGCAAGTTTGCTGGCGATCTCCAAGCCTCGCAAACGATCGCGCCGCTTGAGACCGGGCGGTTCGGAATGGTCACCAAGGGTGGTGCCGTTGACAAAGCCAACATCAACTGTTCCCTCACTTACGCCAATGGGCCGTGGGGCAAGGTTCAGGTCAACGTTTCGAACACTAGTGGCGCCTGGAAAGCGGACGTTGGTCCCGGCTATTGCGCCAACTCGGATGCTAACCAGTGCTTGCCCAAGGCTGCGCCAACAGTGCTGCCAAAGGCCTCGCCAGTTACCGAAACGCCGATGTGGCCGCCGGCGCGCACCGACAACGCGCCCGTGAAGGTGAGTACTCGCCAGTACAAAGCTCAGGGCCGAACCTTGCTCGACATCATTCTGTGCGAGCCAGAAGCGTACGGCGAGCAAACCGATCCGACAACGGGCGAAAAGTACACGGGCTGTTCCCCGAATGCAGCCCTTCCACTCCCCTCAGAGAACTAGAGGAACGAGGTCATCATGAGCGATCCTTTGAACCGCTTCACACCCGAGCAAGAGGACGAGGCGACCAAGGAAGTAACGCGCAGGCGGTTTCTGACCTGGGTCGGTGCGGGCACCGGAGCCGCTGTCGCTGGTGGAATTGCGTTGTCTCGATTGTTTGAGTCAGATGATTCTCTGCTCAACCGCGCTGCCGGGGGTGAAGAGAACGGCTTTGAGACCAGAATGCTCAACTTTGCGATGCCGACGGTGGGGCTCCTAAAGCCAAAGCAGCTGTCCATCTGGGTGGCGGGCAAAGAGTTTCCGATCATGCCGCACACCGCGAATACCTGGGCACAATTCACCGATCAGAATCCGGTGGGCCATCGGTTCGACCGCGAGTTCATGAGCCACTACGTCGCGGGCACTGACGGATCCTCCGTGGAGAAGCTGCAATTGTCCAAGAGCCGTGTCGCTATGGCGATCGTCTACGCCACTTTGCCCACCGGACAGGAGGTTCCGGTATCGACGGTGTTCTTGGTTCCGCAGGGGGCACAGCGACGGGTGACCCTGGCAGCAACCGAGAACAAGCGATCATTGGAGCAGCTGTTTGGGCAAAGTGAAGTCCTTAAACGTCTCAAACTTCGAGGCAGTAACGGGCTCCCAACCAACGTCGACGAATCGGTAGCGCTCGGAGACACGATCGATGTGAACTCGGCGACGTCAGCTGGATTGGTCTATTGCGCTCCGTGGATTCGCACTGTTGACCCCGCTGCCGCGGCAATCACCATGAACCTCATTGCAAGCACCGGCAGCCTGTCTGGGCTCATCAAGGCAATCGAAACACTCGCCAAGAAGACGAGGGCCCCGTACGGGATTCTCGAAGACATGGTGAAGGGCGTGAAGTCCGGCAAGATCGTGCCGCAAACTCTTGACCCAAGGCTCGGGACTAGCTACGAGAAGCCCCCCGGGGAACCGACAATCTCCGTCGATCCGGAGATTGGTGAACTCCCGGCAAAGACCTTGATCCCCTTCGTCCAGATGGGCATGAAGTGGCAAGGCAAAGAGATTCCTCGCGACCTCATCTTCAACTACAAAGCCGCCTTGCAGGCAGCGCTTGCAGAAGGCAATGAAGTTGTCCAGGCCGAGCCTGACCTTGGTGCAATGATCAACGCTGAGACCGACCTCAACGACCTCGGTGGCAAGACCTGGGCGGTCATGCCGGCCACTCCACCTAGCCCAATAACCGTTAGCGACGCAGCCAGGAGCAATAGCGCGGGTGGCGGAGTGTTGGCGAAGTTCCGCGGATCAAACGACGCCAAGGTGAACTACTCAGTCCTGCAGGGCGAAAAGAAGAGTCGCAACGGGATGTACGTGCAGCTCAAAGAAACAAGCCAGGCACAGGGTGGCGGGACTCAGCTGAAGCTTCGCGTCTGGAACAACCTCGACCGTACTGTCACCTTCGGCGTTCAGTACTTTGACTCTAGAGATCTGCCGATTTCACCACCGGACGACTATCGGCTGTCGAACAACAAGCTGGATCCAACGTGGCGCCTTGGGGCTCGTTTGCTTGAATCAATTCCCATTGTGATGGGCCTGCCGGTTGGTCTCGATTCGAACTACTTGGATATCTCGATCCCGATGCCGGCGGAAGCGGTCCGAGCACGGGTAATCGCGGGATCACTTGGCACTGGCAACGACTGGCGGGATCTGTTCAAGTCTGTCGAGTTGGATGCCAATGGAACCGAAGTCTTGGGGCCAGATGGTAAGCCAAAGTTGTTGCCGGCCTACGTCGACACTGCGGACAATCACTACGTCCGTCCCGATTGGTACCAAGATGCTGTGTTCACCACCGCAGTCGTCGACATCGGAATTCCAGGATTGATGTTCCTCAGCCAAGCGATTGCTGCCAACCGATTCCGAAACATGTGTAGTCAGACGACAAGCGACTACAAGACGATCAAGCATGACGATGGTGAAATCGAAATCACCTACTTGACGGCGGAGGACATCGCGAAGCGTCGTAAGTCTGGATTCGGTGCGATCTATTGGATCGAGACGGTGTTCGGTCTGATCGAGGGATTGATGAAAGGAAGGCTGGCCAGTACTTCAAATCAGATTTCGGCGGGAATTATCGCGATTTCGAAGATGATCCTGGACTTCCTCACCTACAGGTTTATTTACAAGGCGATGGGCCTTTACCTGGAGACGCTAACTGAGTCAACCATTCAGAAAGCAATTCCGATTTACGGGCAGATCTACATCGTGACGGCATTGGCTGGCGCCGCGTCCCAGGTGGGTCAGGCGACCGGGGCGGTTTGCCAGAACGACACAAACTACTGGGATCTGTCTGCAACCTACGACGCAGTCTTGACGGCAAAGCCGCAATTCGATAGTGGTTTCTCAAAGTCGGCAGCGTGCTGGAAGGTAACTGTGCTGCTGGAGAATCAGACCGAGGGCAAGGAGTACCTCCCGGCGGGCTTCAAAGAAACCATCGAGGTCATCGACGGTGACAAGTACTCCACGTACGCCGTCATTCCCGCCTTCGAGAACCCACGTACCGAACCATTAGAGATCCCGCTTCCGCAGGTCCCATTTGGCGGCAGGATTCAGTACATCATCACGATCCTGAGCCAGGATGGTTGGACAGTCGGTTCCGCAGCGACCGATTGGCTCGACAATTCAAACCTCAAGGAGGTCAAAGACTCTATCGAAGTGACTGTGCTCGAGGACGCCGTTGAACTCGGGAGCAAGTCCCGGCTTGAGCGTCGTTGGACGACTGACGTTGCTGGTGGCCGCTACGTGATGGCGCAGGGAGCAGAAGTTCCGGGCACCATTCATGACGCCGACTTCACGCTTGGTTCGGTCATGTATGGGCACGGAACGGGCCTGATGGGGTACGTCTACAAATCGGCCGGCAAGTGGTTCGTGCGCCAGCTGAACAGCTCCGAAGATCCTGGCGCTAGTGCCGCGGAATTGAGCACCACGTACACCGGCAATCCACCGATCGTGCTGACGGATCCGTTGCAAAATCGAACCAACGGCGTCGCGGAAGCGTGGCTTCTTGAACCTGTAGCAGCCACGGCTGACGAGCAAGATGGCTACCACATTCGCAAATTGGCTCTCGGCAACAATTCGATCGTCTTCGATCCAAAGAAGGTGTACGGGCACATCCCAACGAGAGTGCATGCGGCGTCCTTGGCGCCGGGCGGGCTCATCACCGGTATCAATACTGACTCGGCGCAACTGTCGATCCTTCGCCCGGCTTTGAAGTCCCACGCCGTCGATGAAGGCACCGCGCCGGTGGCATCTGTCTTTGGCGGGCCGGGCAATAAGGACGGTGCTCGCCCAGGACTGTTTGACAAGCCGGTCGGCTTGGCCGTCTCGTCAAATGGCGTGTTGGTCATCCTCGAACAAGGAGCGAAGCGACTCTCGGCATTCAATCTGCTCGGCGTTCCAGTCAAAGCATTTGCAAGCGAGAACAGCAACTCTGAGGAAGAACAGTTCTACGCCCCAACTGATCCCGGTGTGACGTTATTGGACGTCGGCAACGACGGTGACGGCTACGTCTACGTGCTCGGCTACCGGAACGCTGGTACGACGATCAACGACTACGTCCTTGATGTCTACGCACCGAAGTCTGAGACCCGACTGTTCAGAGTCGAGAAGGTCAACAGCGGCCGAATGGCAGTCGATTGGTTCAGAGACGTGTACTCGCTGAACTACCAATCGATCAAGGCATTGTCAGGCCAGTCGACCAGGCAACCCTCGGTCTCCATCTGGGTCCCACGCACTCCAAGACGAGCCTAAGGCTGATAGGTACCGCTATGAAGAAGTCGCAAGTCAGGTTCGCCACGTTGGCGGTCGTCGGCGCGCTGCTGGTAAGTGCATGCGCGAACACAGCAGAGACGAGTCGATCGGCTGGTGGTCAGGATGATGACACCTCGATCACGCTTGCGACTGCACCTGATGTGGATGAGGGGCTTCAGGCGGGTCAGGACTATCAGGACGCTCTAGCTGCGCGGGAGTTGGAACGCCAAAAACTCCAAGGGCTAGCAAAGGTCAACAAGAAGCAACTGTTGCGAGACGAGTCGGCCGACCCAAGTATTCGCAAGCTCCTACAAACGGGCAGTTGCACGGCGTGTGATTTCAAGGACCTCGACATCACCGGCATCACGTTCGGGAAAGTCGATGTGTCTGGTAGCAATTTCTCCGGGGCCACCATTTACAACACGACCTTCGCCGAGGGCTCCAATTTCTCGAACACGGTGTTTGGCGTCTCCTCTGATAGGCCAGCGCAGTTGGCTGGCGTAGTCGCGACAAAGGCGAACTGGGCGGGCGCGAAGTTCACGCAGACACAGATGTACGACTCCGATATCAGCGGTGCCGAGCTATCTGGGGTCACCTTCTCAAAGGTGATCATCGACCCCACCTTGGTCAAGAACCAGATCGAGTGGGCGAAGAACAAGCTGACCGTTGAGGACTCAGTCATTGCCTATCCAGGATTCGTGCAGAACGCAGATGCCGATTCGGATGTGAAGGGAACCTGGGGCAACCAGAACTACGCCAATACCTCGTTCCTAGTCGAACCACAGAATCGCGACTACCTGCGTGAAACAAAAGCTCCCAATATGTCGATCACAAAGTCACGGTTCTTGGGTGCAAGGCCAGACTTCATGCAGGTCAAGTTCACGGGGACGACCTCGCTCGCGGGGTCTGACTTCTCCGGTTTGAGCATGGAGCAAGTCGATCTGTCCCAAGCGGACCTGCAAGAGACCAACTTCCGCAACAGCAGCATGTACGAGGCAGTGATGTCCGGTGTCACTGCGCATCGAGCCGACTTCACCCGCGCGCGGTTGGGCGACGCGGTCTTAACCCAAGCCCAACTCGGCCGCGGCGTTAGCGGTAACGAGGGCAGCGCGGACCTGACGTCCGTTGACGCGCGGGGTGCGGACTTCTCGGGCAGTGACCTTCGGGGCACGAGTCTTCGAGGCGCCTACATATTCTCCACCGGTAAGACCCCAAAGTTCGCGAACGCGGAAATGGGCGATGCTCGCCTTGACGACGCACTGATTGCCAACGGCGATTTCAGCTACGCAAAACTTGATCGTTCGAGCTTCCGAGGCACGCAGTGCATCAACTGCAAGTTCACGAACGCGACAGTGACGAGTGCCGAATTCGCACGGTCCTACCTGTTCGGTAGTGACTTCGAAAGCGCAGTCCTGGACAAGAGCGAGTTCCCCGATGCCGCCTCGCAAAGTGCTGGCGGCACCTGGAAGTTCAACACTGGTAGTGGTTCGGCACCAGCCCCCGTTACCTACGCAGCGTCGAAGGGCTTAGGAGCGAAGTCGTTCACAACTGTCGCTGACTGCCCAGACCGAAGTCGGCCGAGCTCCACGACTGGATGTGCGGGTAAGGAGTTGCCGAAGTCCGCGCCGCCGATGCCTCCGCCATGCATAGGGGCAGGGAACTATCTCTGTCAGACGTACGTCTCGACCATCCTTGGCCAGACAGGATCAGAAGCGGGCGGCACCTCGGCAACAACGTTGGCCGAACCGGCTCGGGTCGTTGCCTACCAGCGCGGCGATACCGGAACCAAGATTGTCTTGGTGTCCGACACTGGACGCAACGTCGTGCGCAAGATTGACTTGGCCCAAGGTGGAGCTACGTCGATCGTCGCTGGGGTCGAAGACAAATCAGGTTTCGAGGGTGACCGCGGTCCCGCGAACAAGGCTCTGCTCAACGCCCCAACGGGATTGGCAGTTGATCCTGCCGGACGGGTGTACATCGCAGATACCGGCAACAACCGGATCCGCCGTATTGAGACTGACGGAACGATCGTGACCCTGGCCGGCACTGGTGCCGCGGGTTCAAGCGGCAACAACATTGCCGCGATCAAGGCACAACTGAACCGGCCGATGGGACTTGCCGTCGACTGCGATACCCAGCGTTGTTCGGTCTACGTGGCAGACACCGGAAATCAGAAGATCAGGCGCATCACCAGCAAGGACGGTGCACCCGGTGTGATCAGCAACTTCGCCGGAGTCGGCAAGCGAACGTCAACACCGGCGGAGATTTCGGCCGCGGGGGCAAAGTGCCCGAACACGAAGAACGTTGCAGGGATCGTGTGCCTGGGCAACAACGGGACCGCGCTTAAGGCGAGCTTCAACAGTCCTCGTGCGATCGCGCTCGACAACTACGGCAACGTTCTGATCGCCGACACTGGCAACAACCAAATCCGATCCATTGGTCCAACTGGAACGGTCACGAAGTACGTGATTGGAGATGCCGACGGTGACGACTACAACCTCGACGAGCCGACGGACCTCATGATCGACTTAGCGGACAACGTGGTCATTTCTGAGGCCGGCAAGAACCGAATCACACGTTGGAACACCTTTGGAATCGCCGATCCTGGGATCGTCGCGAACAAGTCGGGAGCGCGCGGATTCTCTGGCGACGGCGCCGATTCGCTGACGGCGACGTTCAACGCACCGGAAGGCGTAGCCGTTACTCCCTGGGAAACCATTGTTGTTGCGGATACCGGAAACAACCGAGTACGAGAGTTGGGCATCCGATGAGAGGTGTAACCACACGGACCAGAGGAATTGCTGTTGCGTTGGTGGGTCTGATTGCCGCATCAAGCCTGGTGGCATGCGGTAGTTCTGATACTTCGCGAAACGCCGCTGATGACACCGACCAGTTGCTTGGCGCGGCCGGCTGTCTGGAGAACGCGGCGCAATGCGAAGGCTATGACTTTCGGGGCAAAGATCTGCGAGGTGTGACCTTCGAGTCGTCCGTTCTCAACGGCGCCAGGTTCGATGGCGCAAATCTGCAGGGCGCGACCTTCCGCGGTGCATCGCTGCGTGGTACGTCGTGGCAACCGCCGGAAGGCGCGTGCAAGCTGCCGTTCACAGGTACAGGGCCGCACGCGCAGTGCGCAACGGACTATGGCTGGGCAACCTTTGACGCACCTCTTCGGACGTTCGTTTCCCAATCGTTAGGGGTCGCCGGTACTGCAGGGTTCGAGGGTGATGGTGCGCAAGTAACAACAGCGAAGTTCTCGGGTCCCACGGGCGTTTTGATCACCGATGACTCCAGCACCATCTACGTTGCCGATTCACGGAACCGGCGAGTGCGTGCGATCGACGTCAAGACGGGCGTTATCAATACGATCGCCGGCTCCGGGCGAAAGTGCACCTTTGACATAGATCGTTGTGGTGACGGTAGCGATGCGACGGTCGCTGACCTGTCGGAGCCAGTTGGTCTCGCGTTGGACACCGACGGCAATCGCCTGTTCATTGCCGATCAGGCGGCATCCTTGATCCGGGCAGTTGACCTCAACGACAACACGATCTCGACAGTCGCCGGGAACGGGCGACTTGGTTACAGCGGCGATGCTGGTCCGGCCGAAGAGGCGCGGGTAGCGAAGCCCGCAGGCATGGAGTTTTCCAATGGGAAGCTCTACTTCGCTGACTTGGCAAACAACTCTGTCCGATTCATCGATTTCGAGACAGGCGACATTGATCGCTTGGCCGGAAGCCCCACCGGCAAGCCGTGCAATGAATCAACACCGTGTGGTGACCACGGGCCAGCCAGCGAATCGAAATTGGATTCGCCGAATGACGTTGCGGTCAGTCCATCGGGAGAGATCGCTATCGCAGACACTCGTGATCGTGCAGTACGAGTCGTGACCCCTGATGGCACCATCCGTTCTCTGATCACCGGATACAAAGGTGATAGCGAAGACGAGGGTTCACAGGATCCACGTCCGTCTCTCGTCGACTATGACCGCGACGGGAATCTCTACGTAGGCCCGCTCAAGGGCGGCAAGCTTGGCAGGGTCCCTGTCGCGCAGATCGCTTCCGGGGAACAACTGAATTGGGCAGCTCCGATCCCGTCCACTACCGGACTCGGCGCGGGCAGCATGTTGGCGACTGAACCCGCCAATCGCTTTCTTGTTGCAACCGACCCATCGACGCAACAGGTTCGCTTGATCGTGTCTGACGTTGGTCCCAACATCAAAGACGTCACGTTCGAGAACTCCACCCTTGGTCCGCGATACACCTCGCCGCAAAACGAAATCCGGTCACATCTGACCGGGTTCTTCAATCAGAACACAACGTTTCGTGGAGTGGATCTTGACTGGGCAGTAGCCCGCAATTCCGTGATTCCCGACGTCACAGATCTGACAGCGCGCAAGCTTGCTGGGACAAACACGCGCTTCGGACGATTGACCAACTCCGATCTTTCGTACGCGTCGTTGAACTCTTCGGATGCGATGGTCGCTGAGAACACATGCATGCGCAACGCGGAACTGCAAAACGACCTGAATAACTGGTCGTTGAATAACTCAACGCTCGTTGGTTCTACCGTCGTCGGCGGAGCAACAACGCTCAACAATCTGACGGCATCGAATACGTCGTTGGGCAACACCACTCCGGCGAGCAAGTGGACGTACAACGGTGGGGACCTTGACAAGGTGTCCTTCTACAACGTCGCGCCTACCAAACCTGATGTTCGGTTTGTGGGAACACGTCTAGTGAACGTTCCGGTGAAGTCCGGGGGAACCTCACCAGAACAGACCCGTTACCCCGCTGGGTGGGATGAGGCGAGTACAACCGCAGGGTGTGAACAAGAGGTGTACTCGGCTGAGGCAGTCTTCGATCAGGCACTCCAGTGGGGCAACTATTGGGGTCGCAACCACAACAATCCGTATCTCACGATTCTGGGGAAGTTCACTGCAGACGACCAAGGGGAACTACGCACTGGTGAAATCCAGATGGCGAACGTTCCTGATTGGGGTGCGATTAACCTTGCTGTGCACACCGAAGACAACCACAAGCTCTTCGATGTCCCGGTTGCCAACGGCAAGGTGAGTTTGACGCCGTTGTTCGCGTCAATGCACGACAAGGGCACGCCATTTGTGGTCCGGCCAGGTTCGAAACTACGTTTCGACACACGCAGCGCAGGCTCGGCATTCGATCCGGAGTCCCGGCAACACTACGTCCAAGACTCAACGGCATTCCCGGTTCCACAGGGGTCGACGCCGTTGCTCGGAGCCACGACGGTCACCGGGCGCCTTGACGGCGGAGGACTCGGTAAGTCCGTGATCGATGTCAAGGTTGAAACCGATGGATCGCAGCGAATTTCTGGGATCACCATGACGTCAGATCAGAAAGAGAAGAACCTGGCGATGCTGGTAATTGATCCCGCCACGAAGAACTCCGCGCCACAAGACTTCCGTCGAGGAAGCCTCAAACAAATGACGAAGGGGCAGAAGCTCGACGTGCGGGTTTGGAGCGTCAAGGAGCCATCGAAGGTTCTCAAGAGTTCGATCACCATGTTTGATCCCAACGAGCCGACCCCCGTAGACAACGTGACGGCGACGAATGTGGGTAACGGGACAGTGCGGATCGCGTGGCAGCAACGAAACGACGGCCACAAACCACCAGAGAACTATGTAGTCAAGGCCGAACCTGGTGGGCGTACGTGCACCGTGGATGGCGCGGCCACGAGTTGTGACATTACAAAGCTGGCGCCAGCCGGAACGGATACCACCTACACGTTCACCATTCAGGCAAACCGCGGGGACTACCACCCTGAGGTCGGCAAGACTCAGTTGCACGTTGTTGATCCCGAGATACCGGCACCGCTGGTGAACTTCAAGGCTGCGCACATTGGCGGAGGTGTTGTCGATGTGACGTGGTCGCCACCAGTCGGCGGGAGCAAGTTACCTGAGTCCTACGTCGTGACGGCAGCACCGGGAGGTGCGGCCTGCACGGTGCCGGGTACTGCGACGAGTTGCAAACTCACCGGGATGGCCCCGCCGAAGGGGACCTCCACGAGTTACGCGATTACCGCGGTGGGTAAGCGCAAATCGTTCCAGCCAGAGGTTGGCAAGACCGAACTCACCATCGTCTCTATGACAGCGGCTGAACTCGCAAAGGCGCGTGACTCTGAGATCGCGGCACTCAAGGTTGAGCGTGACGAGAAGCTGGCCGCAGTCGTTATCCCGGATGTGCCGAAGCGGACTGCGGAGGTACTTGCCGAAGCTCCGAACGAGCGGTACTTCACGAGTGAAATGTTTGCTGAGGCGGACCGTGTTTCCCTCGCACAGGCGATCGACGACGGGACGCCGGCAGCTGATGCCAGAACAGAACTTGATGCGCTGTACGACACCGTAGAACGATGCGGGTACCCAGGGTTCAAGACCAAGACCACCCGCGAGGTTTTGACGATGTTCTACACCGCTGAGTTGGGAGACGCCAAATGCGGTATCTGGGACACGATCTTCGCTGGGATGTACCCCCTGGCCTTTATCAGCGACGGTGGGAATGACACCTTGCTCCCAGCCACGCAGTTTGGTCTGCTCGCCAATAAGCTCTTCGACTTGATGAACGCGGAAGAAACGGCCGCAAAAGCTCGGGCGCAGATCACCAGTGACTACAACGCGAAGATCGCCGCAGTCCAGAAGGACTACGACAAGCGCATCGCCGAACTGAAGGATTGACGATGAACTCAACAGGATCTGCGGCACTGTTGGTGGCGCTTGGCATCGGCCTGGCTGGATGTTCGACTGCGGGTCAAAGTCCGTCGCCGGAGACTTCTGCGGCTGTGGATGGCCCGACCCGCGGAGCGGCTCCAGAACCGACCGACGCGGGAGCGAGCGACGGTGTTCCAGCGGGGCTAGCGGCGGCTGCGGCGGAGGGCGGGCTGGCGATTGAAGTCACCGCGCCAAGTCGCATCCCAGGTCTAGGAGAGTCGACGACCTACGCGGTCTCAAAGGACTCGCAAAGTGTTGGCCTGATCACGGTGTTCCCGGAGGCGCCGGCCGCAAAGGCCGACAAACTCATCTCGGCTGATCCTGGCGATGGGGCAACGCTGGGCAAAGAAATACAAACAGATCGAGGTGCATTCCGAGTCGTTCAACTCCCGTTGGGAGCCACGGCTTTGGCGGAGTTCGATTCGACCTTGATCCTCATCCAGTCTTCGAGCGTCGCAAGCTTGACGCCACTTGCGAAGGTAGCCGCCGGGGCGTAATGGACGTGCGGTGATTCCTGAATTCTGTCACTGGCTCTTTGACCTGCTCTAAGCAACGCGACGAGCTTCGCTGTGCGGTGACGGCCCTCGCCTCTACATCCGCCTTTAATGATGCGCTGCCCGCACATAAGGCACCAAGGGGTGAAATCGGGACCTTTGAACGTGAAGTCTCCTGCGCGATCGCCCTAGAGTCCCGAAACTATGACCACAGAACTCAGCACCAACGAAACCGCCCCTTCGGACCCAGCCATCAAAGACGCCCTAGCAGCAGGCAACTTCGAGCGCGTCATCGAGCTGGTGCGTGCCGCGTTTGAAAAGGATCCGGCGGCAGCGATGGCCGACCCGGTGATTTCCGAATGGATCGGCATCCGCTACCGCAACATTTTCATCACCGAGGCCGCCGCAAACCCTGACGCGCAGAAGGCGTCGCGTGCGCCGTTCCCCGTGCGCTTGATCGACTCGAAGGTCGACCGCGCACGAGTTGCCCACCGCATGATCAAGCATCTGGATCCCGCCGAACTTGAGCTTGAAATGCCGATCGCAACCCCTAGCAAGATTGAAGATACGAGCATCTTGTTTGTGCCCGGCTTGCTCACTGGAATGCTCGGCATTGCGTTCCAGAAGGTCTTTCCCGTCATGCGCGCACGCTTCGGCGTCGACATCCTGTGTGCCGATGTTCACCCGATGCGTGGATCTGAGGCAAACGTCGAAGACATCGTGAACGCGATGGAACGTGGTATCGGCGTCGCGGCTGATCCCGACGCCTCGCTGATCACTGCGGATGACAACCCGACGCCTCCCGGCAACGTCATCATGATCGGATACTCAAAGGGTGGGCCGGACATCCTCACCTTCCTGGCCGAGCGCCCAGACCTCGCTCCGCGGATCAAGGCAGTGCTCGGCTGGGCGGGCGCAATCGGGGGTTCATGGCTTGCAGACGGCATGCTGAAGAACGCACGCGCAATCCCCAACTTCGAAGAACTCCAGCACACTGCTGCTGGCACGACGGTCATGATGAATTCGCTCTATCCCATGGTTCCGCTCGGCGCCTTCGAACGTCGCCCAGACGAGGTCGATGTGCTCGCCGCCATCGAGTCCCTGACCACGACCAAGCGCGAAGCATTCTTGGCTGAAAACGCCGAAACGCTGGCGTCGCTGCGCATTCCGCAGTTCTACTTCAGCGGCGCGACCAGCAAGCTAGATGTTCCGCCGTTCCAGTTGCAGGGCTACCTGGAGCTGTCAAAGTACGACTCAGACAACGATATGCAGCTGACGCAAGATGAGGCAGCACTGCCGGGTCCGGATGCCATCCACATGGCGATGTTCCACGCGAACCACTGGGACATGTCGTACGACAGCTTCCCGTGGTCAGACTCGATCCGCAACATGCGTACGCACCTGCCGTTCGCGCGTGAATCAGCGATGGCAGCGATCATCCTCACGATGAACGAGATCGGACTGTTGGTGTAGGAGATGGGCGCCGCGAATCTGCGGCGCCTTCACGTTGAACACGGCACAGGCCGTCAACCATGTGGGGTCATCGCGATCCCAGAGTTGACGGCCTGTGCCGCTTGTTTTGAGCCGAGTGCACAGGCAATGACAAGAGAGACGAAAGATGCAAGCATTGGCCGTATGTTTCGGGTCGCGATGACGCGCGAACGGGTCTTCCAGCTAACGTGTCGCCAGTGAGTCTCCGGGATATGCCTATGTGGCACGTTGCAATGTCACATAGACATTCTGCTCGGTCGCCTCAGCCGTTCGAAGCGGCGGGCGAGGGGTCCGGTTAAGGTGGCAATGCAGTGGCCGTCGCAGCGCGCCCTCGTTTCAGTGAAGAACGTCATCGTGAGTTCGTACGTGACGGAAATTTCAACTCAGCTCGGCCTCTCCGTCGCGCACGTTGAGGGCAACACCACGGCCGATTTGAACGACGAACAGTTTCACGCTGATCTTGCTGTGATCGAATTGGTCCCAACGTTCGGGCCATCTGCGCTCGACTTCCTCACACAAATCAGGGCTGCGCAGGCGCGTCGAATCCCCGCAGTGCTGATCAGTGATCACCGATCGCCTTACCTGGTCCAAGATGACCCGCCGTCGTTGCGAGACTGTTCGTACCTCGTGAAGGCGGACATCACTTCTCTTGAAGTGGTGAGAAACGCCATCGACCGGGCAGCGCGAGGCTTGCCGGGCATTCATCACAACAACGAGCAGGGCATTCCGGCGCTTACTCGCAATCAGGCTGCGACACTGCGACTGGTGGCCTCTGGCCTGAGCAATGCGCAGATCGCTATCGCGCGGGGCAGGTCGGTTCGGGCCGTGGAACTTACGATTGCGCGGCTGTACACGGTCCTGGGCGTAGACCGGGATCGGGCAATCAATTCGCGAGTCGCGGCCACGCTGATGTACCACCAGTCTGGTGTCACCGTTCGCTGACGTTCGGGCGACTGCTTACACATCGTCACCCAAAGAGTGATTCTTTCGGAAAATCCGCATTGTTGGACGTTGCTCGTCGTCCCTGACTTACTGTCATTCATCGGAGACAAAAGTTGCGGCGACTCCAATGGGCAATCGCTCCGCCTCCGCGGTTCCAGTGGCCCGTTCGGAGTCGATGGTCAAATATGAGCACGAGAGAAGGCAAGCCCCACGATGACTGACAACGCGCTTGAAGAGGCGCCGAGTGTCTTGCCGGTACCGACCGAACCTTCGGTCTTGGACTCGCCCGCCGACAAGCCAGGTGCTCGCCGAGGTGTGGTCGCCGCCGTTGTGGGCGCACTGGTCGTCGCGGGTGCGGTAGTTGCAGGAATATGGGTCGCAACACAGGCGTCTGATTCCAACGAATCTACGGCGAGATCTGCGGCGGACGCGAGCGTGGCAACCGGAGAGAATCCAGCCGCCATCGATCAAGCCCTGATCGGAAAATCGTTCAGGGGTGCGAACCTGGCTGGCCGTGACTTCGCGGGAGCGAACCTCATTGGGGCAGATTTTCGCCAAGCAAACCTTGCTGGTGCGAACTTCCGCGGTGCCAAGCTCGATCGTGCACGCTTCCAAGGTGCAGTGTTGACTAGTGCCAACTTCACTGAGGCGAGGCTCGCACGCGCGAACCTCTCGACCGCCTTGATGACCGGTGCCAGCTTCACGGGTGCCAGTCTCAGTGCGACCGAGTTCGGCCGACCGAATCTCACTGGCGTCAACCTCAGCGGTACCGATCTGACCGGTGCTGTGATCGATATGCGGCGGCAAGGCTTGACGGGCACGATCCTGGCAGGAACTCGCATGGCGGGTATGAACTTGACTGGGTCAGATCTCACCGGTGTTGATCTCCGTGCCACACAGATGCCACGCGCGAACCTCGTTGGCGCCAACCTCAGCCGGGCGATCTTGAACCGGGCAAACCTCCAGGGCGCCAACCTCAACCGGAGCATTCTGACATCTGCAAGCTTGGCGCAAGCCAATCTGAGTGAAGCCGTGCTTTCTGGCGCCGAGTTGACGGGATCAGTCTTCAAGGGTGCCAACCTCGCTGAAGCGACTATGACTGGAACGAACGTTTCAGTGGCGCTGCCTGACTTTGCGACAGTTGATCTGTCTGGCACCGATCTCACTGGTTCCAATTTGAGCCGCCTCAACCTCACCGGTGCGGACCTCAGCGAAGCAGTCTTGTCGACCGCCAACTTCTCGGGATCTAACCTTCAGGAGGCGAACCTCTCGCGTACTGACGCAAGCCGCGCTTTGATCACGATGGCGGACGTACGATCCGCGAATCTGACCAAGGCCAACCTGTCGTACGCGGATCTCTCGGGCGCGCGACTTGCCGAAGCAAACCTGACGGGCGCCACCCTGGCCAACGCTCGCCTTGCTAGCACCGACTTGCGCAAAGTGGATCTTAATCAGATCAAGGGCACCCTTGCGGGCGCCGATTTGAGTCTGGCAAACCTAACCGGCCTTGAATTGCGGTCGATGGGATTCCAAGCGGCGAAGCTAGATGGCGCGAACTTCTCGAAAGCCATGTTGAAAGACGCCAATCTTGATCGTGCAAGCATTATTGGCACGGTCTTCAACAACGCGAACCTCACAGGCGCCACCTGGACCGACGGTCAAACGTGTGAGAAGAACTCGCAAGGAACCTGCATCACCGGTTCCTAGAGCGGGACAAGCGTAGATGCGGCCGCGCCGCGCTACTCGCTTCGGCCGCGCCGTCGCATCATGAGCACCGCGGCTCCACCGAGTACCGCGACGATGACGGCTGCGCTCAACGCAATCCACAACCCAGATCCGTCGCTGTTGTTCGACTCCGAGACTGTCGGCTCGATCATCGGTTGCGCGGATGTCAGGCCGTAGGTGAACGTCCACGTCCCGTTGATCGGATGCCCGTCGGAAGACGTGACGCGCCACGATGCACGGTAGGTTCCGGCAGGTTGGTTGCTTGGCCACGCGACCGTCACGACGCCGCGGTTCGTGGCTGGTGTCGGGAGCGGGACCGATGCACCGGTGTTGGTTTGCGCAACCACGGTCGCTGTTCCGGGCATTGGTGATTGCGAGAACGTCAGTTGGAGTTCTGCCGGAGCCCTTGGGCTGATGGATCCGTCGGCGGGATAGGCCATCAGTAGTTGATCGTGAGCAGTTGACGGCGATGCGGCCCCGAATATGAAGGCGACGAGGGCGACCGCCACAGCGAACAGAGCTGCGCGAACTCGCAGGTGGGGTGAGCCATAAGCCCACCCCACCTGCGACGCCTGGTTACTGCTCACGCTTGGCACGCGAACCGACGATCGCGATCACCGAAATGATGATGGCAACGATTGAGGCGATCAAAGCCGCGATAGACCAAGGGCTTGTGCTTGACGTTGATTCGGTGCTTTCGCTCGTCGAGTGCGATGCGCCGTGAGCATCGGCAGCGGCGCCCGCAGCCGCCAACTTGAGCACAGGCGCCGGTTTCGCTGGCTCTTCGCCGCCCGCGACCTCAACTTCGTTCCAGTTCACAACCTCGCCATCGCTATATGTCTGAGCGGCGTCGAACGTCACGGATTCGACCTTGGGCAGTGGTCCGGCCGAGATCGGGAAGGTCTGGAACTGTCCGGGCTTGATTCCCGAATCCTTGTTTGCGGTCCAGGTGATCGACCCGACGCGCTCGGTGAGCGTGGCTTCGCCAACCGTGACCGGATTGGCAAGTTTGACCTTGGTCACGGTCGTCGTCCACCCCGGTACGGGTTCGTAGGTCACGGAGGCGAGCGGAGCGTTCTCCGGAACTGTCACCACGAGCTTTGTCGTGCTTGCGGTATCTGACTCGGTTGGGACCTTGAAGGTGATCGTTCCGTAGCCACCTTGAGTTGCACTCGGCGATGAAACGGTGACGTGAGCCGAAGCGGGCGTCGCTGCCGCGACCACGAGTGCGCCGCCGATGACGAGGGCACTAGTTGCCGAGACCGCGCGGACCTTGAATTGGTTCTTTGACATGAGGAGACCTTTCGAAAACGTGAGAAGGAGGGTGTGTTTCGGGTACCTGGCGATGGCCGCGCTTGTTGGCGGCGAGCGTCAGGCTTCTGATGTGGTGGGAGTAGAGATCGCGATCGATCGAACAGCGTGGGCGAAACGTGGACGACTGCGAATCGCAATAGGTCGTGAATGGCAGCTATCTAGATGCGAACGCGACGGGTGGTCCGCGGCGTTGTATCGGCTCTGCAATAAATCGGACGAGAGGAAGAGCCTCGCGGGCATCACGGAGTCCGCGTGCTTGCCGCGCGACTGGCGCGAGTCTGGGTACCGCGATTACCGCTCGGCCAACGAGAACCCGCAAGATCTCGGGCAGGGCCCGGTGCAGCTGGAAGTACACCCGTTCGCCGTGACGCAGGATTGCTGCCATCACCAGACAGGCACCGAGGTGCATTGCAAGCATCGAGGTTGGAAACTCAGCTGCGACGCTGGTACTCGTGAGTGCGGTGTGCGCGGAAGCGGCATGGTCATGGCCGCGCGAGCCGAAGGTTGGCGTCGCGGACAGATGGGAGTTGGTCGCCGGTGAAAGGAGCGACAGCAGGAGGTGCGCGCCGATCTGGGTGAACCCAGCGAACGCGAGCAGGCTCACGAAGCTCAGTTCCCGCGAGGTCGCGAAGACTGCCATTGCCGTCATCACGACTGCGAGTAGGGCGATGCCGAACGCCGACGAATGTCCGTTAGCGATTCCATGCCCCAGCACGGTGATGAGCAGGCATGTCCCACCCAACGCACCAGCGCGTACCGCGCGGTGCACACCGGTCGTGGGATTCAGCACCCTGCGACCCTATCCCGCGAGATAGTCGAGCCATGAGCGTGACTGCGCAGGTTGGCGGCTGATCCCGCGATCTCCTACCTACTGGGGAGACTTGGTCCGTGTCGACGTCCGAGAGAAGTCCGTCAGGTGTGACTGCCACTCCGGGCGCAATCGCCTGCGATGTTGCAAAAATGAACCAACTGGTTCATTTTTGGGGCCAGCAGCAGGTCCCCAGCCCAGTAGGGTCGCAAGGTGGAGCTCTCCTTCGTCGGCCGCGAGCGCGAACTTGGCCTGCTGGGGTCGTGCTACCGCAACGCCAGTGACGAACGTGGGGCCGTCGCGATCGTTGTTGGAGAGCCGGGCGTTGGCAAGTCGCGGCTGATCCGAGAGTTCACCTCGTCGGTACAACTTGGGTCGGTGCTCACCGTCGCCGCGCATGAAGTCACCGAATCCCCGCTACGGCTCTGGCGGTCGGTCGCCACCTCGGCCGACCGCAAATTGGGTGTGCCTGACGAAGGCAGCAGGTTTGTGTTCGGGCTCAGTGATGAACAGTCGCCTGATATGGCTGACATCGCTGACAGGATGCTCACGCTGCTCCTGGACCTGCCGGCCCCGGTCGTACTCGTCATCGAAGATCTTCAATGGGCAGATGCGGCATCCCGGCGCTTGCTTATGCACCTCGCCCCGATGGTGATGTCTGAGCCGGTCCTCATCGTCGCAACGCAAAGGCTGGACTTTTCGGCCTCGCCCTTGATCGAAGGCCCCAGCGATGCTCGCGTCATTGGCCTCACCGGGCTAAGCGCGCCGGAGGTTCTTAGGACCCTCGCTGACCGGTATCCGGCACTGCAAACCAATGAGCTCGAACCGGCCGCTGCTCAGCTCGTGACGTTGACGGGTGGGAATCCCCTCGCGTGCTTCGGAACGATTGTCGGTTTGGAACGAGGCCGCACTGCCGCAAACGTTGTCGAGCAACTTGCTGTCGCCACTCATCGCGAAATCGAGACACCCGCAGTGGTTGGCGAGGCGATCAGCCAGATCCTCGGCGCAGTCTCGGAATCCGACAAGCGAGTACTGGCCGCGATCGTGTTGACCGGCGACCACGCGACCGCGGTGCTCGCAGAAGTTCTGGCGATCGATGAAACGGCAGTGGCCGATGCCTGCGAACGGGGTATCGCGGCGGGGATTTTGATGAGGCGAGGTGTGAGTCTTGAGGTCGCGCATCCGTTGCTGGGATCACGCCTGATCGATGATCTTCCGGAAGCTATGGCGGGCGAAATCAGTGCGCGATACGCAGAACTGCTAGCCAACGCAACCAAACCGGACTGGGGGCTTGTTCTGGCATATGCGTTGAGAAGCAATGGCCGGGTACCTGATGAACAGATCTGTGGGTTCGCAGACTCTGCAGCAGTGCAGGCCTTTGATGGTCTTGCTTTCGAGGATGCCGATCAGTTTTTTGGTATCGCCCAAGAACGTGACCAGGGCGAGAATCCTGACCTGGCTCATCGCACACGCCGACTAATGCGGCGCGCAGAAGCCAACGTTCGAATCGGTCGAATGGACATCGCCTACGACCTATACCGTCAAGCGGCCAACCTCGCAACGGTGACCGGTGACGCGTACACCCTTGCCAGGGCAGCAATCGGTTTTGCGTTTCCTCCCGACTGGCGGGCGGGCAACGCCGATGCCCTCGAATTGTTGATGCTCGCTGAAGAGGCGCTCACTGCGGAGATGGCGGACCGCGTCGATGACACCGCGGACCAATCAACAATCTCCGCGGCCATCCAACTCAAAGCGTTGCGCTCGATGCTTGAGATGCGGATCCCACAACCCTCCGATGACGGCCAACAATGGGCCTGGGTCGTTCGCTCGGAGATCTCCCAGCCTCGTGCCGACGAAGCACTCGACCTTGCCGATACCTCCGGCGATCCACAGACACGACTGATCGCGCTCCTTGGCTGGCGATGGACGCATCGCGGCCCCATGCACCTTGAGCGTCGGCTGAGGGTGAGTCGAGAGGCACTAGATCTCGCCCTGGAACTCAACTCGCCACTCGAAACCCTGGAAGCCTGTGTCCGCCTTGTTGTTGATCACCTTGAAGCCGGTCAGCGCCAAAGCGCGGATGAGGTTGTCGCAATTGCCGAATGGATGAATGAACGCGCGCGCGACTCACGAGTCGAATGGCGAACCTTCGGCTTGCGTGCTGGCGTGGCGGGGATCGACGGTGACTGGGAAGCGTTCGAGCGCTACCGCCAGCTCGCGAGCGACGCGGGTACGGCCGCTGGGATTCCTGGTGCGTTCGTGATGGACCACGCGCTACGCACCCATCGTTCGATCATCGTTCGCGACGTTGAATACCTCAACTCGAACGAGAAGTTGATCGACCTCGTTCCGATGCACCCATTGACGAGCGCGGCCGTCTCGTGTGCGCTGGCAGATCTCGGGCGCACGGACGACGCACTTGATCGAATCGAGCGCACATTTCCACTCCTCGATGACGAATCAAGCCTGCTGCAATCCTTGGCATTCCTAGGCAAGGCGACCGTGATCACCCGCGACGTCGACCATGCGGGAGTGCTGCTACCGATGCTCGCACCGTGGGTAGACCGAGCCGCTGTTGACGCTGAGGCACTGATGAGCTCAGGCTCGTTGGGTTTGATCATCGCGAATCTCGCCGAAGTAGTTGGTGATGCTCAACTAGAGGCGTCCGCGCGCGCAGTCGGTGAACATATTCACCGGCAACTGCACGGCACGATCGGTAGCGTTCCGCGTGGCATGGCCACTGCCGGAACACCGCGCTTGCTGACCGACCGCGAGATCGCGATCTTGCAAGAAATCGCTCGGGGACGAACGAACGCGGAAATCGCAGACGTGCTGAACTTCAGTCTCGCGACAGTGCGACGAGACACCATCAGCATCTACAACAAACTCAATGTTCGTGGCCGCGCAAACGCTGCCTCCCGTGCTGTCGAAATCGGGTTGATTACCCGCTAGCCGTCGGACTGGTCAATGGACCGGCCGGGTTGTTCGACAAGGACTCCACCCTGAACGCAGGGATACTCTCGGCGGGAGGATCTTCGACTGACGGGTGATGCTATGAATCGCGGGACCAAAACGATGGGCGCCCTTGCGGGTGCATTCGTCATTGCTGTCGGGCTAGGTGCCTGCAGTTCGGCGAGCACGAGCAGCCCCGCCGACACCTGGAAGGTTGGCCTTGAAGCGCCCCTGACCGGTGATCAAGCGACGCTTGGTCAAGGCATGTTGCAGGGTGCGCTGCTCGCCGCCGACGAAGTGAACAAGGCAGGCGGGGTGGCCGGCAAGAACGTCGAGATCGTCCAAATCGACGATGCCGCTGACGCAGCAACCGGAGTTGCCGCCGCCAATACCGCGATCGCTAATGACCTCAACGGCGTGATAGGTCCGTACAACTCCAGTGTCGGCTCGCAAACGCTGCCGTTGTACGAGAAGGCGGGACTCGTTCCGATGCGCTTAACCTCGGACAACTCGACCGAAGGAATGGGCTTCACATTGCAGCCCATGACGAGCCAGATTGCACCAGTCACCGCGACCGCGTTGTACGGCTTCTACGGCGCCAAGTCGGTGGCGATTCTGTACGACTCGACGCAGAACTACACCGTGTCGACGTCGGCAGCGGTGAAGAAGGACTTGGAGAAGGTCGGCGTCAAAGTGACGAGCTACCAGGCCATCACCCCAGGTCAGTCGAGCTACGCGACGCAACTGCAGGCCGCGCAGGCACAGAAGCCGGACATGATCTACTCGGCCGTCTACTACCCCGAGGGCGCCACCATCGCCACCGAGATCACACCGCGCAAGGCGGGCTCGACCAACTACCGATGCCTGCTGGACTATGCCTCCTACGACAACGGCTACATCCAAGATGCGGGTGCCTCGGTGGCTCCGCGCTGTGACGTAGTCGGAGTCCCCGCTCCGGCTGACTTCCCTGACTCTGCCGCAAAGGTCACTGCTTTCCAAGACATGTTCAGCGCCCCGCCAGGGACCTGGAGCCCCTACACCTATGACTCATTGAACCTCCTGCTCGCTGGGGTTAAGGAGAACAACGGTTGGGATGCTGCTCAACTAACGAGCTATCTGGGAAGCGTTTCGGAGTGGCAGGGATGGACGGGATCGGTCAGTCTCGATGCTGACACCGGAAACCGCGAACCCGCGACGGTGGTCGTCACGAGCGTGTCCGACGGTGCGTTCCACGTTGATTCGGATTGGGCGAAAGCGGTCGGCGCCCCTTACTAACCCTGGGTGGGTTGCCGCCCGCGTGACAGGAAGTCTGCACGGGCAGTTTCACCCCGGATCTATGCCCGCCAGAGGCAATCGGTTAGCTTAGGCATGCCTAATGTCTCTGGGGGAGTATTTGTGAAGTCACTAAAGAAGCTGCTCGTTGCGAGCAGTGTTACCGCTATTGCCATGGTCGGACTTGCCGCCTGTTCGTCGTCGTCTTCATCAGATGAGAACAGCCTGACGGTCTATTCCGGGCGGTCCGAGAAGCTCGTAAAGCCGCTGTACGACAAGTTCACTGAACAAACCGGTGTGCAACTCAACGTGCGCTACGGGGACTCGGCAGAGCTCTCCGCTCAGATTGCTGAAGAAGGGTCGAACACCCCAGCGCAGGTCTTCTTCTCCCAGGATGCCGGTGCGATCGGAGCGCTTGAGAAGGCGAACCTCCTTGCGCCGCTGCCCGCCAGCGTTGCCACCACCGTCCCCGAGGTCTACCGCACGACCCAGTGGACTGGGATTTCCGCACGGGCTCGCTCGATTGTCTACAACTCGACAATCGTCGCGAAGCCACCAAAAACTGTCTACGACCTCGTGAAGCCCGAATACAAGGGCCAGCTTGGAATCGCGCCAACCAATGCGAGCTTCCAATCGTTCGTCACCGCGATGCGCATGACCGAGGGTGACGCCAAGACGGAGGCATGGCTCGAGGGCATCGTCGCCAATGGCGCCCAGAAGTTTGAGAACAACGTCGCCATCGTGAACGCGATCAACGACGGTGCCCTTGGAATTGGCCTGGTAAACCACTACTACTGGTTCCAGATCGCCAAAGAAAAGGGCGGCGCGCAGAACATGAAGGCCACCCAAGCCTTCACCTCTCCTGGTGATCCGGGGTCATTGGTCAACGTTGCTGCCGCCGGGTTGACTGCCTCGAACGCAACGAACGCCAATGCGGAGAAGCTGCTCGCCTTCTTGTTGAACACCGACTCGCAAACCTACTTTGCGACCGAAACGTTCGAATACCCACTGCTTCCAGGTGTCCCAGGACCCAACGGATCGCCGCCGCTGTCGAGCTTGCAAAGCCCACCGGTCAAGCTCAATGACCTCAGCGACTTGCCCGGCACGCAAGCGATGCTGCGTTCCGTCGGACTGATTTGATCGCACGCGCCCCACGGCTGCTCCTCCTGCTCGCAGGGGTAGTGGCCGTGGTGGTGTGTGTGCCGGTGGTCTACCTCGCGATTCGGGCAATCGAGGGTGGAACGACAACGGCACAGACGGTGTTCTCGCAGCCGTCCGTCTGGCACGCGGCCGCAACGTCACTGTCGCTGTCTTTCTTGGTGGCACTCACCACTGTCGGGATTGGTGTTCCCGTTGCCTGGCTCGTTGTTCGGTCGGCGCTCCGCTTGCGGCGTCTGTGGATCGTTCTCGTCGTGCTGCCACTCGCCGTTCCGAGTTTTGTGGGGGCGTTCGCCTGGGTGTCCATGTTCCCCGGATTCTCCGGATTCTGGGCGGCGTGGTTGGTCTTCACCGCCGTAACGCTTCCCTACGTCATCCTGCCGACGGCCGCTGCGCTGCGCAGCATCGATCCGGCCCACGAAGAAGTGGCGAGAACGCTGGGATTGCGGGCAGTCCCAGCGTTTCTACGCGCGGCACTGCCACAGATTTGGCCTGCGGTTGGAGGTGGCGCACTCCTCGTTGCGTTGTACGTCCTCAGCGACTTTGGGGCGGTATCGATCCTGCGCGTCGACACCCTCTCGCGGGCGATCTTTGCGTCCTATCGGAGTTCCTTCGACCGGTCGTCTGCGGCAATGCTGGCGCTCCTGCTCGCGCTGTTGGCGATGCTGGTCGTTGCAGTCGAGCAACGTGCTCGCGGCCGCGCACAGCGCTCGCGCCTGGCGACGTCCGCGCCGCGGCAGCCTCCGCCGAGTAGCCTCGGCGCCTGGCGGATTCCCGCCTACGCGTTGCTCACCGCAGTGGTGGTTGTTGGACTTATCGTGCCGATCTCGTCCACTCTTCGACAACTTGTAGAGGGCACCAGCGCCGCGCTCGATACGGCAGATCTGGTGACCGCCGCGCTGACATCTGCTTGGTACGGAACCATCGGGATGGTCGTCGCGTTGGCTTTGGCACTGCCTGTCGGACTGCTTGCTGGTCGCTACCCATCTCGGCTCTCGCGAGGCCTCGAACGGTTCTCGTTTGTCGGCCACGCGTTGCCGGGGGTGGTTGTGGGGCTGAGCATCGTCTTTGTGGGCACCCGATTGGTTCCCGGTCTCTACCAGACTGTTGCGCTGCTCGGGTTTGCCTACGGGGTGCTCTTCCTTCCCAAAGCCGCGGCAGCTGTCCGAGGATCAGTCGCCACGGTGCCGCCGGTACTGGAAGACGTCGCGCGCACTTTGGGTTACTCACCCGCACAGACGTTCATCCGCGTGACGATGCGGCTCGCATCACCGGGGATCGCCGCGGGTGCGCTGCTCGTCCTCCTCACCGTCATGAAGGAACTCCCGGCCACTTTGATGCTTCGCCCAACAGGGGAGAACACGCTGGCTACTCGGCTGTGGTCGCTGTCGGAGGTCGGTGCCTACGCGGCGGCCGCGCCCTATTCGCTCTCACTCATTGCAATCGGCGCGATCCCCGCATTTGTCTTGGCTGTACCCCTCGTGAGAGCGTCGAAGGAACGCGTAGATGGGCCGTCAGGCCCGGCCGCGCATAGCGACGCGACGCGGTGGGAGGTGGTGGCACGATGATGGCAGTTGAAAGTGACACTGCGTCGACGCTGGCGTCGCCCGCAGTTGCCGTCGTTGGAGTAACACTCGGCTATGGGTTAACTCCGGTGCTAGCGCAGACAGATTTGACGGTCGAGAATGCCAGAGTCGCGGCGGTACTAGGCCCGAGTGGATCAGGAAAGACGACCCTGCTCAGGGCAGTTGCCGGATTCATACGTCCGTCGGCGGGCAGCATCACGCTCAGCGGAACAGTGGTCAGCGGTGACAGCACCTACCTCCCGCCAGAGAAGCGCAACGTGGGACTTGTGCCTCAGGAAGGCGCCTTGTTCCCCCACCTCAACGTCGCGGGCAATGTCGGGTTTGGGTTGCCGCGGCGAAGTAGGGCGCAACGGCTCCTCGCTGACGAACGCATCGAGGAACTCCTCGACCTCGTGAGCTTGCCCGGCACCCAGAAGCTCTCGCCCCATCAACTCAGCGGTGGAATGCAGCAGCGGGTCGCGCTTGCTCGCGCACTGGCCCGCCGACCGCAGACAGTGCTACTCGACGAACCATTCTCTGCGTTAGACAGTCAGCTACGCAGCGAGCTTCGTTTGCAGGTGCGAGAACTGCTTGTGAACCTCGGGGCAGGAGTGATCTTGGTGACTCACGACGAGGATGAAGCTGTTGCGATGGCCGACGATATCTACACCGTGACGCCTCATTGGCCCGCGAAGCTGGTTCGCCGGGAAGCGGACGACCCGGCTGCGCAGTAAGGACAGGAAACCCTAAATACGGCAAGCCTTACCTAATACGTAGACTGGTAGATCGTGACTCCACCGATCTCCACACCACTCGACCGCAAGTCGGTCCAATTTGTGGACCACCTCGCCGCTTTCGGCGACCGGGTTGCGGTGATGACGGACGATGAAGTCCTCAGCTATGCGGAACTGGCAACGCGGGTTGACAGTGCTGCTCGTCACCTTGGTGGGGAACGTCGGCTCGTTGCCCTGGCGGCAACGAACACTATTGACTCGCTCGTTTGGTACCTCGCTGCGCTGCAGTCAGGCAACCCCGTCATTCTGCTTCCGGGCGACTCGGAGCGCAGCCTTGCCGGAATTGTCGACGGGTACGACCCCGATGTCGTGATCGACTCAACTGGGCAACTCCACAACCACCGCAACGTGTCGAGTCACGAACTCAACCCGGAACTTGCGCTGCTACTGAGTACGTCTGGCTCAACGGGATCGCCCAAGTTGGTTCGTCTATCGCACCGCAACCTTGACGCAAACGCTCACTCGATCGCCGAGTATCTGCAGATCCGCGATACCGATCGTGCGGCGACCTCGCTACCGATGGGCTACTGCTACGGCCTGTCGGTCATCAACAGCCACCTCAGTCGTGGCGCAGGCATTGTGCTGACGGAGCTGTCGGTGGTTGACGAGTGCTTTTGGACGCTGTTTCGCCGATCCGGTGCCACAACGTTTGCTGGCGTTCCGTATTCGTTCGATCTGCTCGACCGAATCGGCTTTGCGGACATGGACCTGCCTCGCCTGCGCTACGTCACGCAAGCGGGCGGGCGGTTGGCGCCCGAGCGAGTGCGATCGTTGGCTCAACTGGGGCAACGCAGCGGCTGGGACTTCTTCGTCATGTATGGCCAGACGGAGGCTACTGCTCGCATGGCCTACCTGCCGCCGGACCTTGCTGTCGACTTCCCCGAAGCCATCGGAATCCCGGTGCCGGGGGGCGAATTACGGCTGGAGCCCGTCGAGGAGGCGACAACCCCAGACGTGGGTGAACTGGTGTACACCGGCGACAACGTAATGCTGGGCTACGCAATCACCGCGAGCGATCTCGCGCTTGGCTGCAGTATCACCGAACTGCGCACCGGCGACCTAGCGCGCGTGACTGCCGATGGACTCTACGAGGTCGTGGGTCGGCGTGCGCGCTTCGCGAAGGTATTTGGCAAGCGCATTGACCTCCAGCAGGTCGAGGTGCGTCTGGCCGAGCACGACCTTGTTGTGACCTGCTTCTCGCTTGCTGCTGGTGATTTGTCCGATGACGCTAATGAGCGCCTAGTAGTAGCAATCGACGGCCAGTGCTCGACGATCGACAGCGAGCTCGTCCGGCGTCTGACAGCCGATGCTGCGGGTATTGCTCCCAGCGCGATCGGTGTGGTGGAGGTCGACGAACTTCCGCGAGGGTCCGCGGGCAAGGTCGACATGGCTGAATTGCGAAGGCTCGCCATCGAAGCGTGCGCGTGCGAGGAAGCCGCGGATGCCGTCGAAGGGAGATTGGCCGTTGGTCCGGATCAACTGACCTCCGCGCTGCTGAAGGAATACGCGACCGTGTTGCGTCGCGCTGATGCGACCGAGGACTCCTCTTTCGTGTCACTTCGAGGCGATTCGATGTCCTACGTGGAGCTGTCCGCTCGCGTCGAATCACTGTTGCGCACCCTCCCGCCGAATTGGCACGTGTTGTCGATCCGCGAGCTCGCGCAGTCCGCCGCAGGCACGGCACTTCCGATAGTCTCTTCTCCGCGATCCGCGGGCGGAGCAGGGCGACGGTGGACTCAGCAGGTCGAAACCAATGTGCTCTTGCGGGCGATAGCGGTGTTCCTGGTGATCGGCTCGCACATCCTGTTGTTTGATGTTCGCGGCGGTGCGCACCTGTTGATCGCGATAGCTGGATTCAACTTCGCCCGTTTCCACCTGACGTCTGCGCCGAGGATGGAACGAGTTCGAGGGATGCTCGTCAGCATCCGCCGGATAGTGATTCCGAGCATGTTGTGGATGGCACTCGCTGTCCTGATTGATAGCGAGTACAGCTTCGCCAATGTCTTCTTCGTGCACAATGTGATGCCGCCTGATTCGGAGAACGCTGCGTGGCGGTATTGGTTCGTTGAAGCGCTGGTCTATGTGTTGATCTTCAGCGTGATGATCCTGGCGGTGCCTGCGCTGCATCGCGCCGAGCAGCGCTGGCCGTTTGGCTTCGTGCTTGTGGTCTTGGGACTCGGGTTGCTGCTGCGCTACGGCGTGATCGAAACGGCGACCGGCCCGAAGGCGATTTACACCCCATGGCTGGTGTTGTTTGTCTTCGCCCTCGGCTGGGCGATCGCTAAAGCACAGACGTGGCAGCATCGCGTCCTCGTATTCGTGCTCGTCTTGGCGACTTTGCCTGGCTACTCCGAGAACGCAACTCGGGTAGTGGTCGTGATGGTCGGCCTTGCGCTCCTGTTATTGGTGCCGACAATTCGGGTGCCAGTTGTCCTGGGCAAGGTAGTGGCACTCGTCGCGGGCGCTTCGTTGTTTATCTACCTCACCCACTGGCAGATCTATCCATTGTTCGGTGAAGCAAAGATCGCTGCGTTCCTGGCCTCGCTTGCCTTTGGCATTGGAATGTGGCTGCTGGTCTCCAACGCAGGTAGGTGGATCGTGGCAGTCAATTCGCACGTCGGCCTGTGGTGGTGGAAGATGACCACGTGGTTGCCGACTCTCCCCATACTGCCTTCCGGCGACAGGTCCGCGAGCAAGCGCTGGAGTTGGCAGCCGCGCAGTTAGTCGAATTGCGGTGGGATCAGATTCGCATCGGACAGATTGCGCAAGCGGTTGGCGTGAGCCGGCCAACGATGTACGCGGAGTTCGGAAGCAAGGACGGCTTCGGCGAAGCGCTCGTGATGTTCGAGGTGCAGCGGTTCCTGGCGGGGATTGGCGCCGCCTTGGAGGCGAGTAGCGATACTCCGATCAAGGCGGTCGAGCGGGCTGTGTCGTACACGATCACCGAGGGCCAGAAGAGTCCGGTTATTCGAGCGATCCTGACGTCGGGCGTGAATGGTGATCCCAGTGGCGCTGATTCGCTACTCCCTTTTGTTACCACCCGATCGGAAGCGTTGATGGCGACCTCGAACGAGGCCCTGCGCGCGTGGTTCTCCGCAAACGCGCCCGGTAGTTCAAAGCGCGACGTCGCCGACGCCGTTGACACGCTCATCCGTGTGGTCATCAGCCACATGCTCGGCGCCGACGGGAAGCCCCGCCAAATCGCGGCCCAGTCCGGCCGTATCGCCGCCAAACTCCTCCCCGAACTCGTTCGTTAACGTCAGGATGGTGGGAAGGTGTCGCCTAGCGACCACTTCCCACCATCCTGACGTCGGATCGTTAGACGACCACCCCGTTGCTGGGTTCGCCCGTGCCGGAGGCACAGAAGCCGAACACCGAGACAGTCTTACCTGCGGCGATCTTGGCACCCCACGACGGCGGCGTGACGGAGATCGTGGACCCGTTCTTGGTGACCGTCCCATTCCAGGAGCTAGATATCGCCGCACCTGGCGGGAGAGTGAACGTCAGCTTCCACGTATTGACGTTCGTCGTCCCAGTATTCGTGATCTTGGTGCTTCGGCAGAATCCCGATGACCACGTCGAGTCCTTCACGAACTCCACCTTCAGCCCACCATTGCCCGTCGGTGTCGGTGTCGGTGTCGGCGTTGGTGTCGGGGTGGGGGTTGGGGTCGGCGTCGGAGTGGGTGTAACGCCACCACCGAAGTCGATCCGCTCCCGATTGATGAGTGAGGTCAACAGACTCATCTTTGCTGGATGCACCGTCGTCCAGTCGTCTTGGAGCACCCCGCCGGTATCGGTGGAGTTCGGATTCCACGACCAGTACGTCCAGCTCATTCCCTTTGATCCGAGGTAGTCGGCAAACTGTCGAAGCCAGCGGCCTTCAACCGTGTCTGTTCCCACGTTCTTGGCACCAAACTCACCGACGAGAATCGGCGCGATGTTCTGTTCGTGGATGTAACCGAACCCCTTCTGCCAGCGGTCCGCAAGGATGGTGGACACGTTGGGATCGGAGAACCACGGCTGTTCATGAACCCCGGGGCCGTACTCGTGAGGTGAGTAGACCAGGCGGTTCGCGACGTTCAACCGGACGGGGTGATTGCGAACTCCCTCAAGGTTGCCGCCCCACCAGTGACGATCGAGTTGTTGGCCGCTCGCGACCTGCTTCTCGATGCCCTCCACGATGACGAGCAACTTCGGGTTCTTTGCCAACACCGCGTTGCCCGCGCGTTCGGCGGCTAATCGCCAATCCGTCGCAGCGCCGGAACCCCAGGTTGCCGAACCGTGTGGTTCGTTTTTGAGGTCCATGCCGACGACGTTCGGCTTGTTCGCGTAGCGGGCGGCCAAGGCTTCCCACTTGCTGATCCATTGCGCTTCGGTGTAGCCGTCGCCGTACCAAAGGTCGTACTGGTAGCTGTCGTCTTTCTGTGAGTGGTTGTCCAGAATGATCATCAGGTCATTCTTCGCCGCTTCATCGATGATGATGTCCATGACCTGTTGTGGCGTCTTTCCTTGGAGTTCGGCGTTCTTGCCGCTGCCGAACGAGATGCTCGTCGTGCTACTCGAATCGAGTGCCTGAAGCGAGAACGGCATTCGAATCGTGTTGAAACCCTGCGACTTGATCTGGGCAAGCATCTGTTTGTAGTCGCGATTCCACAGCCCGTGTGGGACGTGGTTATTCGTTTCGAATCCGAACCAGTTCACCCCAGCAAGGACGGTCTCTTTGCCGGTGGCATCCACGATCTTGTTGCCATTCGTCGACAAAGGAAGAGTGACTGCGCCACCGCCGGGGTTTGTTGGCGTCGGTGTTGGTGTCACAGATGGCGAAACCGTCGGTGTCGGTGTCGGTGTCGGTGTCGGTGTGGGGGTTGGTGTCGGTGTGACCGTGGGTGTAGGTGTCACGGTGGGTGTGGGTGTGGGTGTGGGTGTGGGGCTTGGGTTGGTCGACCCGTCCTGGCCGGTTGCGAGGTCGCGCCACGTTGCACTCGGCGCGAGCGGACCCTTGTTGGAACCCTCATAGCAGAACCCGGAACTGTTGTAGATCTGGTCCGGATCAGCACTCGCCCAGACGGGCAAGGTGAGCGTCACACGTTGGCCGTCGCGCGTTGCAGTGCCATTCCACGACTCTCGCAGATTTGCACCGGCGGGCAATTCGAACCCCGTCGTCACGACCCGCACCTTGGAGTGGGTGGCGTTGTGAACTGCAATCTTTCCGCACCAACCGTTGCCCCACGTTGAGTCTTGCTCGATGTGAGTCATCACCATGCCGTGTGGCATCGGGGTCGGTGTGCCGCTGGGCGTCGCCGTCGGCGAGGGCGTCGCGGTCGGGGTCGCAGTAGCAGTCGGGGTTGGCGTGGGAGTTGGCGTGGGAGTCGGCGTCCCAGTGGCCCCCAAGATCACATCGGAGCAAGAGAAGAACGCTTCCTGGCTGTCGCTGCGCTGCCAAATTGTGTAGAGGATGTGCTGACCTGTGCGTTGCGGCAGATTCATCCTGTAGGTGACCTTCGCAGCGGCCGGCATTGGCCCGGTCTCGTCTACCTTCTCGAGGTCACTCCACTTGAGGGGCTTGCTTGGATCGAATCCTTGCTTCGTCAGGTACGTCCGGTAGTACTTGCTCGGATGCGGCGCGACGTTGGTCCAGCTGACCGTGTATTTGCCGTCGCTGTCCGGCCGGAAGTCGGTGGTGGGCCATTGGGTGCCCGGCGTATTGACGACGTCGAACTTCTCATTCGGACCGCTACAGATCTTGCCGTCGGGGACCTGTTGTTCCGTCTGTGAGTTTGCGCCGAAGTCGTTGTCCGACATCCAGTCATACATCGGATAGCTGTTGGGTTCATCCCAGAGCTTCTGGCACATCGGGTTATCGCTCGGCTTTCCCCAACTCGCAGGGTGGAGGAAGTAGCAGGAGTAGAGGCGTGACGCGGGGGTGTCGACTGAGCCGTGTGCGGTGGCAGGTGCGGCACCAAAGCCGACGAGCAGCGCGGCGGGCATGAGTAGCGCGAGGAACGCCACCAGCATGCGCCGGGCCATCGTGGCCGATCGCTTGGGTTGGAATGTTGACATGTGGTGTCCTATCGATCTGAGACGGATTGACATGCGAAGCTAACACGCTAAACACCTTTACAACACCGCTCCAAATGTAAACTCTTGGAATCCCACCCTCCTGGTCTCCGACTTAAGGATGAGAGGGCCTCGTGTCGAGGTGGGGTCAAATCTGCGGCCTTCAGCGCACAAGCGTCGCAACGTTGCACCGTGCCCAACGGGTGAGCCGTCAAGCGCGGTGGGGCTCAAAGCCGTAGGCTCCCGACCCATGACCAAGAGCACCGCGGCTAACGCAGACATCGTTCACACCACTGGCGAATTTAAGGGTGTCCGCGACACCGTCATTCGGTGGCAGGAATGGGCGCCGAAGAAGAGCAAGCCTCGCGCAGTGATCATGATCGTTCATGGCATTGGCGAACACGGCGGCCGCTATGCAGCACTGGCACAAGACTTCGTCAACGCGGGATTCGCTGTGGGTGTACCTGATCACCGCGGCCATGGCCTGTCCGAAGGCAAGCGGGCCCAGGTGGACAAGTTCGATGACTTCAGCGACGACCTCGGCACGTACAAGGAGATCCTTCGGGAGCGCTACCCCGCACCGTTGCCGTTCTTCATCGTCGCGCACAGCATGGGTGGACTCATTGGCTTGCGATACGTCACTCGCGATCAGCCGGATGCGACGGGATTGATTCTGTCTGGGGCCGCAGCAGCGAAGCCGGACGATATCTCCGACATCACCATTGCGATCGGACAAGTCTTGGCACGAGTACTGCCAGATGTCGGGGTCGCTGGATTGCAGCTCGACAAGATCAGTCACGATCCGGCAGTGATCGAGGCGTACATCAACGATCCGCTCGTCACGACCGGAAAGGTTCGGGCCCGCATGGGCTCGGAGCTGCTTAGCGGCATGGACACCGTCGAGAAGGATCTGCCGACGTTGACGATGCCCGTCCTCGTGACCCACGGCGGTGACGACGTCATCACTCCACCTCATGGCAGCGAAATGATCTACGAAAAGGTCGGATCGAAAGATAAGACCCTCAAGATCTACGACGGTCTGTACCACGAGGTGTACAACGAACCGCAGCGCGACGAGGTCATCGGCAACGTCATCACCTGGATCGACGCCCGAATCTAGGGGCGAAATCGGGCTGGACTTTATACCCCCGGGGGTATATGGTGAATGGGTAAGTTCCACTCACCACTCTTTGGGAGGTCCACTCATGTGCAGTCCTGCTACCTGCAAGTCGTGCGGCAAGGCGACGTACACCGGCTGCGGTCAACACGTTGATTCGGTCATGCGCGGCGTTCCGGCAAAGCAGCGCTGCCAGTGTTCGGAAGGCAAGCCCGCCAAGCGATCACTGTTCAGCTGGGGTTCCAAGCGCTAACGCTTCGATCCGACACAGGAGGAATCCTATGCAACTTGAAGAAGAACCGACCGCGGCAGCGATCCGCCGACTCCGTCGGGCCGAAGGACAGATCGCCGGGGTTATCCGGATGCTCGAGGCGGGTCGTGACTGCAAAGACGTCGTGACCCAACTCGCGGCAGCATCCAAGGCAGTGGACCGGGCGGGCTTCCAGATCATCGCCAGCGGACTACGCCAGTGCTTAGAAAACTCCGACGAACTCGCGACCCAGGAAGAGCTCGAGAAGCTCTTCATGTCGTTGGCCTAGCCCGGCTCATCAACGAGCCAACTTCCATCTCGAACCATTCACAGACGGCCCGACAAGGGCCCGGTCAAACGCGGCACAAATGCCAACGTGGTCAGCGTGTTGGCCGCGGCAACACATAGGAGCGTGCACTCATGGGGGAAACACAAACAGTTGTGATTGTTGGCGGAGTCGCGGGTGGGGCATCAACTGCGGCCCGCCTGCGTCGACTACGCGAAGACATGAACATCATCGTGCTAGAACGCAGTGGGTACGTCTCGTTCGCGAATTGCGGACTGCCCTACCACCTGTCGTCGACGATTGTTGATCGCAACGATCTGCTCCTGCAGACACCGGAGAGCTTGCGTGAACGGTTCCGGCTCGACGTGCGGGTACGTAGCGAAGTCACCGCGATCGACCGTGCACATAGGACCCTGGCTGTCACCGACCTCGACACCGGCAATGAGTACGTCCAGGCCTATGACGCGCTCGTGCTCTCACCTGGCGCCGCACCGATCGTGCCCGACATTCCCGGCGCACATCGCGGCCTTGTGCTTCGCGACATCGAAGATCTCGATCGCATGCTTGAACGGCTCACCGATGCCCGCAACGTAGTGGTCGTCGGCGGTGGCTTCATCGGGCTTGAGGCTGCCGAGAACCTAAGCGAGGCAGGCAAGAACGTCACCGTCGTTGAGATGGCGAATCAACTGCTTGCCCCGTTGGACATTGAAATGGCCAGGCCACTCGAACAGGAATTGGCGCGCAACGGCGTCGCGGTCGAGTTGTCGAACAGCGTGGTGGGGATTGACGATGACGTCGCCCACCTTGCGGACGGCCGGACTATCCCGGCAGACCTCGTGGTCTTCGCGATAGGTGTGCGCCCCGACGGGAAGCTCGCTGAAGCTGCCGGACTGCCGATTGGGACCCGCGGCGGGATCGTTGTTGACGCAAACCAACAGACGATGGACCCGCATATTTGGGCTGTGGGCGACGCCGTCGAGAAGATCGACCTGCTCGATGGATCCGCCACGTTGACCCCACTGGCAAACATTGCGAACCGGCAGGGCCGCCGGGCGGCCGACGACATCGCCGGATTGCCGAGCCGTGTCCGGGCGTCCCAAGGAACAGCGATCGTCAAACTCTTTGATACGACGGCGGCAACGACCGGGTGGAACGAGAAACGGCTTCGCGCCGCGAACCGGGCCTACCTGGCCATCCACACGCATCCGAACGACCATGCCGCGTACTACCCCGGTGCGTCGACGATGGCTATCAAGCTCCTTATTGACCCGGCCGATGCCAGCATTCTCGGTGCCCAGGCTGTGGGTGCCGATGGCGTCGACAAGCGCATCGATGTGATCGCCACGGCGATGCGTGCCGGGCTGCGCGCGACTGATCTGATCGACCTCGAACTTGCGTATGCACCACCGTTCGGCTCGGCAAAGGATCCGATCAATCAACTCGGCTACATCGCTGAGAACAGATTGTCGGGCCTGTCCGCAGCTGTCGACTGGGCCGAGGTTGACGCGTTGTCGGCGGACGGTTGGACCGTGTTGGATGTTCGTGGCAACGACGAGTTCGCAGACGGCTCGATCCCCGGTGCAATCAACATTCCACTCGATGATCTGCGGTCCGAGTTGCACCGCCTGCATGGCCAGCGGGTGGTGGCCTACTGCCGCGTTGGCCAGCGCGCACACGTTGCAGCCCGGTTACTCGCCGAGAACGGAATTGACGTTCGCAACCTGGATGGCGGATGGCTAACGTGGCGCGATGCACACGCTGCGTTTGAGCCCGATCACTCAGCGTCCATCACGGCGATGGAATTGGGTCAACTGACTCGTACGTAGGCGTTCACTCGTTCGAGTGACGCACGTGTGCTGCGTCACCGTGCAGCAGTTGCGAACTGCGAAGAATGTCCAAATATGACTCCATTTGGTGTCAGTTACCTGGCTCACAGATCGTTGCCAGGCCTCGGAGTGTCCGATTTGCCCGCCTAACCTCGATAAGAGACCAAGTCTCCTTGACGGGATCTGTCAAGGGCCTTTCGGCGCACCAGAAGGCACTCATCATGAAGTTCACAACTGCACGTCTATACATCCCTGCCGTGGGACTGCTTGTCGCCGCGATCACGATGACCGGCTTTGGAAGTTCCATTTCCAACGAGGCGTACGCCGACGGCGAAGGATTGCAAGCGGGCCTGTCCACGGTCGGTCAAGAAGCGATCGCTGCAGCTCCGTCGACCTCGTGGCTGCGCACGCTGGCCGACATCGACAACGCTGGCGAACTCGCCAGCCGAGGCGCAGGTGACCTCACAACCGAGACCACCGCGAGCCTGGTCGGCACCACGTCACCCATCCTCGGGACCGACGCGAAGCTCGGCGCGATTGCTGCTCCAGTCACGCGCTTCCGCGACGGCGGCCATGCCTACTACTTGCATGGCAAGGGCCTGCACTCGTGTACCTACGTGGGCAAGTGCATGGACCTCTTTGCCGCAATCGGTGAACCGGTTTATGCGATGGCAGATGGCGTCGTAAAGGTGCCCAAGTACGCGGCGAACAGCTACGGCAACTACGTGAAGATCACGTTCCGCGATGGCACCAAGGCGATCTATGCGCATCTCGATGAAGTGTCAATCGCACCCGGACCGGTGGTAGCAGGCCAGCTCATTGGAACGGTCGGCTGCTCGGGAACGAGCGGTGAATCCAACAAGTGCAAACGCTCGGAACAGCATCTGCACTTGGAGTGGAGCGGCTTGAAGTGGAAGCCTGGGCAGTACGGCCAACTGCCTCCGTACTTCGATCAATGGCGCGGTGACCCCATGCGTTGCTACCGCGGCTGCGGGCCGACCAAGCCCTAACGCCACCTACCCCTTCGTCGGAAAGTGCAACGCGCCGTCCTTGGTGAAGTGCTTCTTCAACCAGGCGCGTGAGTCAGCTGCGGGGGCTTCGGTAGGGGCATCGTCTGGATGGATCCCGAGCATCGCGGCAGCATTCGTCAGCGTCGCCTGGCCGAGTTCGGACACGTAGTCCTTGCCTGACTTCTTCCACTTCGCGAGGACCAACGGGTTGTCGGGAGAGTCGCCGTACTTGACCTCCTGCGCACCGGGGTTCGTAATGCCTGGTGTGAAGGGGAGGACCTCGAGTTGGTGCATATCCTTTCGTGGCGCAGAACGGTTGAAGGCTGCATCGATCAGCGATGCGTTGGCATCACGTTTGGTGAACGCATCGCCGAGACCGAGAGACTCGCGCAGGGTGCGCGTCATCGACGTGTTCGCGTGGAGATCACGAATCACGGTGCCCTTCTTTGTGTGTGCCGAGATGACGATCGTGGGCACGCGGATTCCGTAGCGATCGAACGCGAAGTCCATCTCTGACTTCGAATCGTCTGGCGCAATCGCGGCAGGTGGCACAACGTGGTCATACGTTCCGCCATGTTCGTCAAACATGATGACCAGCGCCGTCTCTTCCCATTGCGGCGATGTGCGCACCGCGTTGTACACCGAGGCAAGGAATTGCTCGGCTGCCCGGATGTCTGTCGGCGGGTGGTAGTCGTTGACCTCGCCCGACATCATGCGCGGTTCGACCCACGAGTAGCGCGGCAATGTTCCTTGCGCGCAGTCCGTCCAGAAGCTCGGCATGTAGTGGGAATGGTCTTTCCACATACTGTGGTGCTTGGCGCCAGCAAGGTTGATCGCGGTCAGCGGGACAACTTGCGATTCGTCGAAGTAGCACTTCCAATCCACGTTGTGTTCGGTCAGGCGGTCAAACAGGTTCGGTTGGTCCTGGGTGACGGTCCAGTTGTAGACGATGTCGTTGTCGACCTTGCCCCGGCTGGTGCCGGAGTGGAAGAACGCTCGGTTGGGGAACGTGCAGGTCGGGACGTCGCAGTGCCAATTCGTGAAGACCGCGTACTCCTTTGCCAATTCGTTGATGACCGGAGCAGTCTTGGGCGTGAACACCCCGCCAATCGAGGCCATTTCGTCGTGGGTGAGTTTGCGCCCCGTTTGCCAGAGCGAGTTCCAATAGAAGTCCAGCGCGAAGCCGTCCATCGTCGCGACGTCACCTGGCAGGGGTGCGTTGTACGGCGCTTGCATTCGGTCCGGTAGCGCGAGGTAGGGGGCCTTGGCCTGGTTCGATTCGGGGAGATAGCGGCCGAACACCTGCACGTTGACGTTTGCGTAGCCCTCACCTGGATCGGGGATCGGGTCGTTGTAAAGCGCGCCAGGGTGCACTGTCACGATGCCGCCGGGGTACGGCAATTCAATCTTCTTACCGCGGATGCCGTCTTCGGCATCGATGTGTTCGAGGTGGCCCAACAGGTTGTCGAACGAGCGATTCTCGAACATGACCACAACCCAGTTTTTGATCTTCTCAATCGACATGGGTGGTCCTCCATCGGTGCAGTTGTGGTGTCGCGGTCATTGTGCGCTCGCGGGGAGCGTGGATGCAAGATCTTGGTAGGCGTCTTCGAGCGATTCGTAGAGCCGATGTTCCGGCAGTTTTGCGGTCAACCGGATTCGCTGCAGTGATTCGTCAGTGCGCCCGACCACATGGACGACGGCGACTTCGATCCCCCGACTCTGCACGAGGATCACGAGGTCTTTGAGCACACTTGCGCCCGTGTAGTCGAGGTCGTCGATCGCGACGGTGTCGATGATGAGTCCTCGAATGCCTGGGTCGGCTTCGAGTTTGGCCATGATCTCGTCGTGGAACCAGTTGGCGTTCGTGAACCAAACTGGTCCGTTCAGCCGGATCGCGACGATGCCGTTGTTGTGGTGTGCGTGCGGTTCATCGATCGGTAGCCAGTGGCCATCGGAACGGCGCCCGACCTCGATGAGTTCGGGCCGAGAGGACTGCACCGCGCGGGCGATGAGCGACACCGTGACAGCGATCAACACTCCGGACTCGACGCCGAGGACAACAACCGCTGCGAAGGTGCCGAGCGAGAGTACGAAGGCACTCACGCTGTAGCGACGGATCCGTTTGAGTTCCTTGACGTTGATGATGCGCGCCGAGATCATGATCATGATGGCGGCCAGCGTCGCCATTGGAAGGTCGGCCACCAAACCAGTCGCGAACAACACAACGAGGAGCAGCACGAACGCGCCAATCGCTGAAGCGAGTTGGCTGCGTGATCCGGATGCCGCCATGACTGCGGTCGCCCCGGGGCTGCCGTTGACCGAGTAGGAGCCGGTCGCCGCCGATGCGAGGTTCGCCGCGCCGATACCGGTGAAGTCGGCTCGTAGATCAGTTTGGGCGCCGTTGGCATCGGCGTTGCTGCGCGAGGTGGCAGCGGTCTGGGCGATGACCAGCAACGAGATTGCCAACGCGGTCGGAAGCACGCCACGCAGCGCGTCGAGTGAGACGTCAGGCCAAACGGGGTGAGGAAGACCACCATCGAGTGGGCCCAGCACATCGACATCGAATCGCTTAAGTGACAGCAATGCCACGGCCAAGGTTGCGAGCGCGACAACGAGCAGGGCGCCGGGCAGCTTCTTGTTGATCCTGGCGAATAGTGGCAACGCGATCAAAGAGGCGAAGCCGATCGCCGCCGCCGCAGGATTGATTTCGTTGAGGTTGGTCAGCACGTGCCAGAGCTTCTGCAACGTGTGGGTGCCACCGGGAGGAATCCCGAGTAACGAGGGCAGTTGTCCGACGATGATGATGACGGCAACGCCCGCCATGAACCCCACGACAACGGTTCGCGAAAGCAATTCGGCTATCCACAACATCTTGGCGAACGCGACGATGCACACCAGGACGCCGATGATGATCGTCAAGGTGACGGCTAGACGAACGTACTGGTCCGATCCCGGCGCCGCCATCACAGACAGACCGGCCAAAATCAGCGGCGCGGTAGTCGAGTCAGAACCGATCCATAGTTGGCGGCTCGCGACGAAGACCAGTGCGGCAAATCCCGCCGCGATCGCGACCCAAAGCCCGGTGGTCGGCGGCATCCCGGCGACCTTGGCCACGGCAATCTGTCCTGGCACCGCGATTGCGGCAATCGTCAACCCGGCAACGACATCGCGTGCCAGCCATGACCGCTCATACCCCTTGAGAGAGGGGAACAGAGTGACCATCGTTTCTCCGGCACGCGCAGTGTCGGCCAGCGGGTTCCGGCGCGTGACAAGCATGCAGCAGAAGCAAGGATCATCGCGCGATCAATGACCGCTGAGGTGGGGAAACCCATCCCCTGCTTAAGGGGCAGCCCCGAGTTGCGGATAATTCCGGAGTGTGACTGCAACTGAAGCTGCTGAGGCGAGGGCAATTGCCCCGTCAGCAGACCGCGCTGTCGTCATTGTGGGCGCGGGCTTCGCCGGTATAGGCGCCGCCGCTGAACTGCAGCGTCGTGGAGTCACAAACTTCACCATCGTGGAACGTGCGGACGCGGTCGGTGGAGTGTGGCGGGACAACACGTACCCGGGGTGCCAGTGTGACGTCCCATCATCGCTGTACTCGTTTTCGTTTCTTCCGAAGACGGACTGGTCGGATCGGTTCGCCACCCAGCCGGAGATTCAGGAGTATCTGCAAAGCGCCGTCGGTCACCTCGGTTTGGAATCGAAGATTGAGTTTGGACGTGAAGTCGCACAGCTGACGTGGAGCGTCACTGAGCAACTGTGGACGGTGGCGTTCACATCAGGTGAGCCGATCTCGGCGAGGATGGTCATCGTTGGTTCCGGAACCCTCAACGAGCCGAACATTCCCAGGATCGACGGACTCGCCGACTTTGAGGGCGAACTCTTCCATTCCGCGAACTGGCCAGCCGACTTCGATCCCGCGGGGAAGCGGATTGCCGTGATCGGAACAGGTGCCTCGGCGGTGCAGTTTGTTCCGAAGATCGCGGCAGTGGCGGAGTCGGTCACCGTTTTCCAGCGCACGGCGCCGTGGGTGTTGCCGCGCGGAGACCGAACGGTGCCGAGATGGCAGCAGCAACTCAATGACCGAGTTCCGGCTGCGATGTCGTTGACGCGTGGAGTGGACTTCCTGCGCCGCGAGTTGATGACCAACTCGTTCGTGCGGTCCGGGCGAATGTTGGATCTGATAGAACGCACTGGCCGCCGCCACATCGCCAAGCACGTTGCCGACCCCGACCTGCGCGCACGTGTCACCCCTACCTACCGACCAGGCTGCAAGCGCCTGCTCATGTCTGACACGTGGTATCCCACCCTCAGTCGCCCCAATGTCACTCTCACCTCGGCGTCGATCTCCCGATTAACCCGATCCGGAGTCATTCCATCGCCGGATGGAGCAGCGGGGCAGCAGGCGGAGTCGACCAGCGAGGTCCAGGTCGATGTCGTGGTGTTAGCGACGGGGTTCCGGGTGCAGAAGCGTTCGATCCTGTCGGTGATCGTGGGAGCCAACGGTGAGTCGATGGCGCTGGCGATGTTCAAGACCGCACCAGCGGCGTACCTCGGGTCGACGCTGCCGGGGTTTCCGAATCTCGTGCTGATGACCGGGCCGAACACCGGGCTGGCTAACAATTCGATGCTCCTGATGATTGAGGCGCAGGCCCGGTACGCAGCTGATATGGCGACCTACCTTGCGCGCAACCGCGGGGTCGCACTTGATGTTCGTCCTGCCGTCATGGAGTCGTTCACTTCCGAGCTCGAAGACCGCCTCGGTCAATCGGTCTGGGTCGACGGCGGCTGCGCGAGTTGGTACCAGGACACGAGTGGCAGAGTCACCGCGTTGTGGCCTGGGACAACCACTGAATTTCGTCGACGGACTCGACACATATCACTCGCTGACTACCGCGTGGTTTCGCCGGTTCCGTAAGCCACGACACTCATTCTCGACCCAATGCCGATGATCGTGGTGCCGTACCCTCACAATGGCGGGTGGGCATTCAGCCCTTGTCGACATTAGAAACGTTGAGGCGCACATGGAATTCGGCCAATTTCTTTACTCGTTGATCATCATCTTCTTCATGATCGTGTACTTCATGATGCTGTTCAACATCATCTTTGACATCTTCCGCGATCACGAAATGAACGGTTTCGTGAAGGCA
>Ga0172380_10001048_pt1 | contig 49312 bp, 32 predicted proteins | sample Leawe162metaG_FD_119747 | JGI IMG/M metagenome (GOLD analysis project Ga0172380, IMG submission 119747) | Leachate microbial communities from a municipal landfill in Southern Ontario, Canada - Leachate well 162 metaG | ecosystem: Engineered > Solid waste > Landfill > Unclassified | place... | reverse complement strand
TCCTGTTCAGGATACCCCTTCCCGACATTCCGAATGCCCTCCTCCTGTTCAGGATACCCCTTCCCGACATTCCGAATGCCCTCCTCCTGTTCAGGATACCCCCTCCCGACATTCCGAATGCCCTCCTCCTGTTCAGGATACCCCTTCCCGACATTCCGAATGCCACCTTACATGTCTGTAAGACCCCATTTCCAATCAAATATTGAGGTTTTTATAACTTTTAACGTAAATAATACATTTATTTGCCGTCCTGAGCGGTATATAGTGGTTTAATTTGAAAGGAAATGAGAAATTACAATATCGGACAAGTTTCTGATTGTTTTACGAATATTGTGTTTCACATTGTTAACGCCGGCATAAAGTTTTGAAATCGCAGTAGGAACAGTTTTCAAGATTCTCTGTCTGTGTAAATGGTTTGTCAGTGTTGAAAATATCTTCGAGTAGGAATAATAAAACTGATTCGAACTGCTTCATATCGGAATCTGTGAAAGGAGTTATGCTTATTGTTTTGATGCCCTCCTTCAGGTTTTTTACGGGATAGAGTCCTGCGTTATATTGCTTCTCGGGATTTTCCAGCCAAAGCACGTACGCATAAAGCATCGTCTGCAAGTTTGACTTGTACTTTGTGTTTGACGGGAATTCTTCCCAGAACTTTTCATAATATTTTGGTGATAAAGTCATGATGTCCGCGTTACCGGTTTTATAATCGATTACAGTAGTTACGCCGCTTTCTTCATCAATCCTGTCAACGACACCGCCAATACGGATTTCACGCTCCTTACCGTTTACGTTAAACTTAAGTGAAGTGTAAAGCTCAGCTTCAAGAGCTTTTACGGTGTAAGGATTTCTGTTTCTTTCCTGTTCAAGAAGCTTTATTACAAGTCTGCGTATGATTGATTTGTAAAGTAAGTTGCGTCCCTTTGCCGAAAAATTTACATTAGAAAGTTTTTTATCAGACTTTAAGAAGCTTTCAAAAATATCGTCGTAATTATTAATCACATCATTAATGATATTGTCGATTATATCACCCGTTATGACTTTGTCGAGATAGGGTTTGTAAAGTATCTGCATAATGCCGTGAAACACCGTGCCGAATGACGCGGGGCTGAATACCTCTTCCACATCTTCATCTTCTTTAAGTCCGAGCACCTTCTTCAGATAAAACTGCAATCCGCAGTTTATGTAATCGGCGAGGTATGTCGGTGACATTCGCTTAATACGATTCAGCATGAACTCATTCAGCTCCGGAGTTTTTGGGATTTCAATCTTGCTGTCTGGTGTATCGCTTTCCTTTGGGCTTATGATGGTGTGACTGTACTCAATGTTTTTGTTTACATTCAGAAGTTCCTTTTCTATCTGCTGAATATAACGACTCATTTCTTTTACTTCATTTCCGGTTTCGGTGTTGTAAAAGATACAGACGTGTTTAGCTTTCTGAACAAGGCTCCAGAAGTAATATGCATTCACTGAATCACTTTCTTCATAAGTCGGCATGCCGAAACTTTTGCGCAATGAATATGGGATATAGCTTAACCCCTGATTGCCGGGAGGCATGGAATCTTCATTCATGTAAAGAATAAAAATATTTTTAAACGAAAGATTCCTCGCTTCAAGAAGACCCATCACCTGAAGTCCTTTAAGCGGCTCACCTGTGAAGACAACGCCGGTAGTGTTTAACATCTGCATCAGCATATTCCAGAAAGTGAAATGATTCAGCTGAACCTCACCCGCAGTCAATGCATCAGCAAGACGGTTAAGCTGTGTTGAAAAACTGTAAAGGTATTCAAGCTGAAAAAGTTTGTAATCGTTGTCGGCGTCGGTGCTTTCTTCCATTCGTATTGCAAGAGAATTTACGATGTTGTTCAGGTTGTTAATAGTATCGTTTACGTCAGAACCTGAAGTAAATATCTTTGTTAAAATAATTTTAATACTTGTATTCCCGAGAGAGTTCAGGAACTGAGTGAAAACGTCGATGTAAACTATATTCTCCTGCCTGACTTTTCTGACAAATGCGAATATATCTTTTGCAGATGCAAACTTAATGTAGGGATGCATTAACAAATTAATAACATCCTTAAAGTAAAACTTCGGTTTGCCGTCTTCGAATATTTTCTCCGAATGAAGTTTATTAATTATGCTTATGAGATTGTACAAAGGCGTTGATTTCAACGGCAATCCCATGGTTACATTTATGTTACCCGAGTTTGCAGGCATAGAATAAAGGACGGGCAAAAGACCCGAAGGGTCGGGAATAACGACGAGTGTATTTTTAGGTAGTATATTCCCGCTTATAATTTCCTGTTCAAGCTTACTGCCAAAAGCTTTTACCATGCCGGCATTAAGAGGCGAACCGATTACTTCGATGTGTTTAGCGGCAGAAGATAGAGAGTCTTCTGATTCGATTATATCGCCGCCGAGCAGCTTTTGAAATTTACGGATAAACAAACCCGACTCCTGTTTTGCGTCGTCGAGATAGTATTTATCAGCGTCCCAGAGCACAACAGCTTTACCTTTTTCCTTAAGAGAGTTAATTATTTTAAACTCGCACCTATTTAAAGAATTGAATCCTGCGAAGTAAACCATTTCATAATTATCAAACGATGATGTCGAATTAATATTCTCTGCTATTTCCCTTGCTGCAAGCCCTTCGTATGCAAGTCCGTCTTTTACAAGACTGCTCCTAAACCCGGAATAGATTTCGAAAAGACTATTCCATATATTTAGAAAATTCTTGGTGTATTCACTGCCGGGCTTAATCTTAATCAGGCTGCCCCAGAAGTTTTTTGCGTCCTCGTTTATTTCAGTCTGAAACCGGTGTTCAATTTCCTTTTCATCTTTAAGTTTTCTGAACAGATGTTCTGCGTTCACGAGATGCTTGTCAACTTCATCAAAATCCTTAAGCAGCATTTCACCCCACGAATAGAATTCATCGAAGGGCTCATCAATAAAATGCTTTGTGTATGATTTATACAATTTCATGATAAGCGTCAGCTTATCGGCAAGTTCAAGTTTAGAGAATGAAGCGATAAACTCGTTGATGCTCATTACAGAGGGCGACCATACAGGCTTTACGAGCAGTGCTGAAAGCTCTTTACGGAAATAAACGCCTGCTCTGCGCGACGGGAAAACAACGAGGACGCTGCCAAGATTTTCTTTGTGTGATGCAAATATTTTTGCTGCAACCGATGCGATAAAATTATTCATTTGTTCCTCCGTCTACTTTAAGTTCTTTCACTTTTATGTTTATTTCGTCTTCATTATCGGTGATGTAAAGCAAATATTTATCAACCTTCTTATATCCCATTTCAGACAGAATCCCTGCATATTCGTTTAGCTGTAAGCTGTGCTTAAGTTCTTCACGACCGGTTTTGTAATCGACTATTACTGCGCAGTCATTTTTTAGCATTACCCTGTCGGGACGCAAAACGCGGCTATCTGTAGTAAGTATTTCTGATTCAGATTTTACATCATAGCTGCCGTCGAACCAATAACTCGTTTCTTCCGATTCGATTGTTTTTGTAAGGAGGGTTTTAAACTTTTCCTTTTCGGATGAACTGATTACACCTTCCATAAGTCCCTTGCTGAGTGCTGAATCAATATCGTGCTTCGTTGTGATGAATGAGAGAAGTTTATGCACAACTACGCCATTATCTGTCTTTATCTTCAGCCGCTCATTCCCGAACACTTTAAGCTTCCGGTAAGAAGGTCTAATGAACAGTTTGTTGAAATACGGTGATGAGTTTATACTTTCTAGTTGATTGAATTCTATTCTTGTTTTATTATCATAATCTCTTTTACTCTCTTCTTTGTACATAGTTCTTGCCCCGAGTACGAGTCTGTTGTTCGTAATTTCATAATCGAATTCAACTGCGGACTTAATTGAATCAGCAATAGACGATTTTGATTTGACGGGCACATTCAGATACAGCCTATCTTTCGGACGAGTCATGCTGACGTAAAGCAGGTTTACATTATCAAGCCTTACCAGCTTTGATTCCTCCAGATAATCCTTTTCGAAATATGTGGACTGAGCGTCTTTAGTTGCTTTCACATAATAAGCAGATGCTTTATTGAATGGAGCTTCGGGGGTGGAAGCCCATATTTTATCTTTGGTACCGTCTATATCGATACTCCAGTTTGCATAAGGAATGATAACTATTCTGCTTTCGAGCCCTTTTGATTTATGAATAGTCATAACCCGCACTGAGTTCATGTTTTCAGGAACGCTGATAGAAAGTTTATGTTTTTTATCTTCCCAGTAATCAAGGAATGAATTTACGTCGGATTCCTTTTCCTGAGCGAACCTATTAACTTCATCCAGAAATTTAATTATGTAGGGGTCGGCGTCGTTATTCAGACCGAAGATACTAATAATATGTTCAACAAGCTCATACACCGTAAGGTTATACAGAACAGGCAGGCGCTTCGGCTTTTCATCTTCTTTAAAGAACTCATCGGGCATGAGGTCAACAAAAATCTTTCCGTTTGTTTCGAGCGAGTCATTGAAAAGATCAGCATTCTTATAATCCATACCTTTTATCTGACAGAAATTATAGAGCATTTCAGTTCTTGAAAGCTTATTACGGATATCGTTCAGGAATTTAAGTGTGGATAAAATAAAATTAACTTTAGCCGACGATATTAATAAAAGCGACTGTTCCGACACGACGCTATATCCTGCTTTCGTGATTGCCTCAGAGATTGCTCTGCCGTCTTTTGCATTACGTACAAGAACAAGTACATCTCCAAGTTTATAATTATCTTTTATAACCTCATCAATAATTTCAGTAACACGCATATCAGACTGTTGATTCACACTGATTCCTGTATCTTTATCTTCTTCGAAGAAATTAACCTCTACATAGCCGTCAGATTTTTCCCCGCTTATTAACTGTTTCGTTACATTTTCTTCGTATGACTGAATCATGTAATCGTTTGAGGAGTCATCAAGATTTGAGAACTGATTTTTAAGCGTTGAGAAAAATCTGTTGTTAAAATCAACAATAACTTTATGTGAGCGCCAGTTTGTTTTAAGCGTTTCCTCGCTAATCATAGAACTGAAAGAACTAAGGTCCCTTTTAACACCGTACAGAAGCATACGCATATCCCCGTTGCGCCACCTGTAGATTGCCTGTTTTACGTCGCCGACAATGAGTGAATTATTATTTTCGCTGAGCGAGTTGATAATGAGCGGCTTTAAATTATCCCATTGAAAACGAGAAGTATCCTGAAACTCATCGAGCATGAAATATTTAAGTTTAACTCCCAGTTTTTCGAAGATAAACGGTGAGATATCATCGCTAATCAGCAAACGCAGGAAGCTGTTAACGTCTGAGGACAGGATTGTTCTGTTTTTCTTTCTGTATGAATCAAGGAACCTTAAGAGGTCGCCGAGAATACCTATATTATATATAGTTTTGAAGATTATGTTTGCCGTGTTGTAAGACCGGGTTTGAGTATTAATCAGATGAATAATTTCGGAATAAAGACACATTACCTCATTTTCGACACTGGTATTATTCTTAAAGAAACTTCTTCCTTCATCGAAGTATTTTGCGAGTGTTTTATACGGTTCAGCGGGACCTTTCTGAAGCTTTTCGCAGTAAGCGAGGATGCCTGACTTTGAACCACCAGCAAGGTCAGAATGGGACAATCCTTCAAGTTTAAACAGTTCGATTATACTGCGTGATTTTGATTTAAGAAAATTCTCATAGGAGTATTTAACATCCCTGATTTCGGATATGAGTTCAAGTACCTTTTCCTTATCGTCATAAACATCAACAGGACTGCTGAGTTTACGGAGCCAGAAGTTTTCACTGACGATTTGTTTGCCAAACTCTTTAATGTCTTTATCAATATTCCATGTCTTTTCATCATCAAGACGGGAATCCAGATATTCGGTTACATACTTTGAAAGCAAATAATCAGTGTCGATGCTGTCGAGCATAGATGAGGTTATTTCTTCAAGCACAGTATCGGTATCGAGTTCGAGATTAAATCCGACGGGCAAACCAAGTTCTTTAGCGAATGCTTTAATTATTCTTACGCAGAAGCTGTCAATCGTGCTTATGTTGAAGTTAGTATAATCATGGAGTATGCTGCTTAGAACCTGAGCCGATGTTTTAGAAATATCAAAACTATTACTGTACCAGCCGCGTTGTTTCAATTCAGATATGATTTCCAGAGCAAGCTTCTCTTCTTTGCCTTCGGACAGTTTCACAAGATAATCAATGATACGGGTTTTCATTTCTTCGGTTGCCTTGTTGGTAAACGTGACGGCAAGAATATGCTTGTAGTTCCCGGGATTCTTAAAGGCAAGAATGAGGTATTCTTTAACGAGTGTACGGGTTTTACCCGAACCTGCTGACGATTGATATATATGCAAATTTTTTGTCATGAGATTTAAACTTATACAAAGATATAAAATTTAGAAATGCAAATATTATCATTTGATGAGAATTTTTCAGAGGAGAAGAACGGGAAACAGAAAGCAGGATAGTGCTGACAATAGTGATATTCCTTTTTTCTTCACTTTTAGTTTGTGATATTTGTTTAATGAACAAATCGGTGAAATATTATGTGCTGCTTCCACTTCTTGCTATATCTGCAATAATTCTTACAGTTTTTGTCGGATACCGGATTTACAACTTAAATTCATTCAGGGTTTATCTTATATCTCCCGATAAAAGCATTCTGGTTTCGACTGAATTCGCAACCACTATATTAATTAAAGGGAAAATGACTCCCGAAGTAGTGGAAATATTTGTTGACGGAAGACTTTATGAAAGAAGAATGTTCAGCGACCTTAATTATACAGACCTCGGAAATATAAAAATTGCAAACATAAAGATAGACCCGCTTTATTTATCGAGCGGAAATCATAATTTTACAGTAGTACTTAAAGGAGGATTGTTAGTTAAGGACAGCAAGGTTTCTGCAAACTTCATGTACGAAAAGATAAACAATTATGCATACAGAACGGAAGAGCAAAAAACCAAGGATATAAGGAGTTTTCTTGAGAATGATGCCGCAATTCTTATTGCAGCTTTGAACAATGCACGTGAATATTACATTAACAGTGACTGGAGAAAATCAGAAAAATATACAGCCATAAAGGAGAATGTTTTTAAAAGCGGCATTGACACTGTAATTTTAAGAAAAACGACTGACCTTATAAAGCTTTTAGAAAATTCATCAGAGCTTGATTCGATATACAACGCTGCTAATTCCTTAAATCTTGAGTTGTTTAATAAAGGCTATCCATACACAACGCTGATGTTTGAATACAGATACAAGAACGGGAATGCAAAATCACTTCTGATGTCATACGAGATTACGGATTCCGTTATGCTGGAAAAGGAAAACATTCGTTCCATCGTACATATTATAAAAAGGATTGACGGTCTAAACCTGAGGGAACAGTTTCTGGGAATAAAGCTTCCGAACTCTCCATTTGCGTTCATTCTCGCAGAAAGTCTGAATTACGTGATTGAAAGGTATTCTCGTTTGTTTGACGATGATGAACAGTATGCACTCAGAGAAGTAAGCTCGATGGTTAGCGGATTCGTGAAAGATAACAACGACAGACAATTTATACTTGATAAAATAAAGGAAGAAAGCCGAAAACACGTAATTAACATGGCATTCACAGAGCTCGTGAAAAAATCGAATGCCTACCATGAGATACGGCATTTAAATGACTACAAGCAGGCACAACGAATCGGAAAGTCAGTACCGGAAGTACTTGGATATTTTTACAATAATATTGGCGGAGAAGATTTTTTCTCACTGGACAGCACTTTTAAGACCGAAAAGGAAATTTGCGAAATACTGCTGAAGATTAATCCTGAGTTTTCTGCTTACCTGTATGAGCTGGTAAATTCAGACGGATTAAGAAGGCTTATACTTGTTACACTGTTTGAAAAGATAGTAAATGCGGATAAAGACGATACGTCACATCAATGGGCTGCAAAACTGATATTATTCAAGTTAGCGCAGATGAACGGGTTTACGGAAAAGGATTTAATTGCTTTACCAATTGAAGGGAACGAGCAGAACTGGTTTGAGCTTTTGAAAAAACTCCTTGAAGTTTCTTATGATAAGATTGAGACAGATGCTGCAAAATTACTGATGACGGAATTCGGGGGGTAAGGATTTATTGTCCGTATGCCCGTTTACACGGGCATGGCAACACAATAAATTTTTAAATCTTCTTTTACCTCTTCCCCGGCAGAATGAAGATTTTGATTACAAAGATACGAGAAGATAGATTTCACAGAGTTCTCCTTTAAGTTGTATAACTCTTACTTAATTCATTACAAACCTGTCAAGAGCATTATAAAATACCTCGGAACCTCTTGCAAATCCTTTTTCAAAATCAGATTTATCAGCATATTTTTCGGAAAGCATTTTGCCGTAGGCTATATGATCGGCTTCATTCATGTGTTCGTCAAAGTATTTTGTATCTGACTCGTTAAAACCGTAAAACTTCAGCAGACCTTCTTTCTTCGTTTTAGCAACCTCGGGCTGCTGTATTTCGAAAGAATGAATAGCACCGAGCAGTTCCGACGGATTCATTGCTGAAAGTTCTTTAATAACATCTTTCATTGAAGGATAATTGCTGCTTGACTGTTTAACTTTGAAATCATTCCACATTGATATATGTGAAGTTTCTTCGCTAACGAGTTTTTCAGAATCTTCTGATACGGCATTGAGTCCTGTAATTGATTTTGACCACAGGTTTGGAATTTCCTGAATCAATTCGTAGTAAGAATAAGTATAATCAGCCAGTTGTTCATTTGTAATCTCTCCCTTTGTCCACGACTGATAAAATGGATGGTCGAGAAGTTTTTTGTTTGGTTTCATAGTTTTTCCTTTCGGGGTATAATATGAATAAAATAATATTAAGGTTCAAGAAATAAAATCTTTTAATATTAAGTTTTTCTTTCATACATTATCGGGGATGGATGTCGATTTTGTCAAAAACATTCAGGGGTATTTCTAAGGCTAATTAGAGCGCAAGGAGAGTACAAGGAGACCCTAATCAGGTTTAGACTGAAAACAGCGTACATTTTTTTATTGCTGACATTTTTGACAGTATTTTTTTGACTGAATTAGTAGTGATTTCAGGGTGTTTTTAAATAAGAAAAACACCCTGAAAATATAACTTTTAAAATTTGCAGCTTTTACATTATAAGCTCTGTATGGGGCTTATTTTATTAATAACATTTTCTTTGTAGCAGTATAGTTACCCGAAATTAATTTACAGAAATATACACCGCTTGATAAGCGTGATCCGTCGAAATCTGCCGTGAAATATCCTGCATTCATAAATTTATCTGCAAGAACTGCAACTTCCTGACCAAGCTGATTGTATATTTTTAATGATACATTTCCATTTGAAGGCATCTGGAAATTAATCCTTGTAACAGGATTGAACGGGTTCGGATAGTTCTGACCTAATGAGTATTCAATAGGTAACTCTGATGATATATTCTGAATACCTGTAGTTGAAATGCTTGTTTCCCATAATCCCCGTCCATAGGTTGCGGCTCTGAGTTTATCACCGGCAGCGTTATAATAAATATCAAGTTCGGCAACAACAACATTAGGTAAGCCATTGCTGAAAGGTACCCAGTTGTTATTACCATCTTTTACATAAACACCTCTGTCAGTTCCTGCATATAAAACAACTCTGCCAACTGCTGACTTGTATTGCACGATACTCATAATTGGAAGATTCGGAAGCCCGGCGGAAATATTTGTCCAGTTGTCACCTCCGTTTGTTGATTCAAATACTTTCATTGTATCAGTATATCCGCCTAAGGTAATCCATAATGTATTTTTGTCATTGTGCTTAACTGCAATGTAAGTCATATAGTATGATGTATCTGCAGGATGTTCAACACTTGTCCAGTTGGTTGCACCACCGTTAGTCGTTTTAAACATATTAGCCGGGTCCGAAGCGTACAGGACATTCGTATCCGAGGGTGCTATTGCAAGACTACGTATTTTATTAGAGCTTAAACTCTGGGAAATACGTATCCATGAGTTTCCCCTGTTAGTTGTTTTGTATATTGTATCATAGCCTGCATATAGTATAGAGCTGTTGTAAGGATTCATAATATAAGGTGTTACCCATGCACCTTTTGGTTTTCCGGGAATACTATCTGATATTTTTACTAATGAATCCGTAAGGAATCCGTTGAAATTCCTCAAAATAACACCATCTTGCTGGGTTACATACATAAAATTACTATTTGAATTGTCAACAATGCATTCCATGCCGTCTCCGCCGGAAACATCTGCCCAAGATGGATTTGCAAACAATTTACTTCCATTATCCTGTAAACCCGTTAGAACTAAATTTGGATTTGTTTGAGATACGCCTATTCTGTAAATCTGACTTATCACAAGTCCATTAGATAAATCCGTCCAGTTTGTTCCTTCATTTGTCGTTTTATAAATTCCGCCGTCATTGCCTTCAAATAAGATATTGCTGTTGTTCTGATAAACAAGTGCATGTTTATCTGCATGAACAACCGGTCTTTGAGGATTTCCGTTTTCAGGGGGAAAAGGAGTCCATGATGTACTTGATACCCAATTTACACCTCCGTTAGTAGATTTCCAAGTCGTTATAGCACCCATAAATATAGTATTAATATTTAAAGGTGAAACTGCTATGCATAAATCATAATTACCCTGTGTCATTGAGTCCTGTAAGCCACTTGTATAATAACCCAATATACCTATAGGCGAATTAACATCAGCTCTTGAAAAATTTGAACCTGCATTTGTTGACTTAAATACTCCGCCAAAACCATCTGATACAGATGCGACAAGAGCATAAACGAATAATGGATTAGCAATTGAAACGCCAAGCTCAGCACGTATTCCCGGAGCCAGAAAAACCGTGTTAGTATTTGCACCGTGATTAGTTAACGTGATAACAGAAATCTGTTTATTTATGGAACTTGATGCAAAGATAGTACTTTGATCATCTGCTTTAAACTTTATATCAAAACAGGAATTCGGATATATTCTATTTTGCCATGTTGTTCCGCCATCTGTAGTTTTAAAAATACCATCTGTTGTGGATGCATACAGTGTTTGAGTGTTAACAGAATTTATCAGCAACCTGTAAACTAATTTCTTCTGGTTTATCGTGTAGCTAATTCCTGTTGGATTCCATGTCACACCGCCATTTATAGATTTATAAACCCCTATACTGTTGTTATCCGCAGCCTGACCACCGCTTAGCGGTAGTATGGTTCCCCCATCACGGTCACCTGTTGCTATGTACATAATATCAGTATTATTTCTGTCTATTACTATATCACTAACACCCAAAACGGGTAAAGACTCGTTCATAATTGTCCAGTTAGCACCGCCGTTAACCGTTTTCCATAATCCGCCCGAAGGACTGCCAACCCAAATAATATTTACGTTTGTCGGATGAAATGCGATACAGTTTATCCTTCCAAGACCTGCATATCCACCCGGAGTTGAATTCGTTCCTAAATTTACCCAGTTTGCAGATTTATCTGAATAATTCGTACCCTGATTATACTTTATAAATTCATCAACAGAATTAGTGTTCGGAAATTCACCGGTTTTCAGATTAACTCTTTGTTCCCAGTAATATTCCCAGCGTTTGTAGAGTTTCCAGCCGCCGACCTTAGTTTTAGCCCCGTTTACAATTCTGTAGCCATGGTTAACATTCAGCGATGACCAGTATTCGTTCATTGCTTTCTGAATCTGGAAGAACGTAGAATTTTTATTCAAGTTGTACATTTTTACAACTGACTCAGGAATAGGCTGAGCATTTAAGCCTGTGAATGCAATAATCAGCATTACAGACAGTATTAATTTTTTCATAATGTGTATAAATTAAAAGTTTTTGAATAAAACTCTGAGGTCCTGTGTTTATGAGTGAGAACCCTTTTCTGTAATTACAAATTACCGGGAATTCAGAGTATTGTGTGTTTTAAAATTATTGAGATAAATGTTTTAGTAATTTATTTATGTTTTAGATAATCGCCAAACGGACAAAGAATTAATATTATTTTAACTTTATAAATGATTGGAATTTGATAAGTGTTTTTGATAGGTAATTTCGGTAGGGTTAATAAATAATACTCAATGTCAGTTGGATTATAATAAACCAACGGTTTCAAAGAACGACCCCCTTTCTTAATTATTTATTTCCCCTTGGTAAATTAAGTAATATTTTATTAATTTGAAATTCTATATTTAAAAAACAGCAATTTAATATCACATCTATCATATATAATAAATAATGTTTAAGGTAGTATCTTAATTTTGCAGTTGCATTAAAGATTAAATAGAACTAATATTGTTATAATCCCTTACAAATTATTTAATACGTTTGTAACTATTTTTACGCCCATAAATAACTCTGTTGAGTAACAAAGTGAATAATTGTTAAGAACGTGAAAAATGAAAACTAATAATAAAATAAGGATACTATTTCTATCGGTAATTTTGGTATTAGTCTTATTCCTAATAGGATATCAATATATCCGTAACAGAGAAATCAGCATCTACATGCAATCAAAACACCTCAGCGATCAAAAAGTTGTTGACAAAGTTCTTGACTTAAAAGCCGCAAGTTTCCTGAAACCCACGATTGATAATTCTGTCTGGGATGATATGGTTAAGTTTATAAAAACAAGAGATACTGACTGGGCTCTGGAAAACTTCACAGGTATTCGTAAGACTTTTGACATGGATTTTCTAAGTGTTTATGATGAAAAGGGCAGAAACATTTTTTCTACAGCTGATACAACCGCTAATCTATTAAGGATAAGTGAAAATGAAATATTGGAATGGTTTAAGAACAATAAAACGTTTCATACTTTTCTCAGACAGGATGAATCGATATATGAAATCTTCGCAGCATCTGTAGTTCCGACTTTTGATATTTATTATACAACAAAAGAAAAAGGATATCTGGTCTCTGCAAAAAAATGGGATTCCGTTTACATTAAAGAGGTCAGTAAACTAACCGGCTTCGACCTTGAATTAAATCAAACAGCAAAAAATTCATACACGTCCTTCAACGAAAATGAAGAGATTATATACAGACAATTAAAAGATACTTACAACAATTTTTTAGCAGAATTAAAATTCTCAAAACAAATTGAATTTCAGTCCGAGTTAGGTAATATAAAGAAACGTTTATTCGTTGGTTTTGGAATTTTAAGTATTACGATTTTATTATTTGTGTATTTTACTAATAAGTGGTTAACGATACCGCTTAAAAACATAGCCAAAAGTCTTGAAGAAGATGACTTATTGCATATAAGTTATCTATTAAATCAAAATAACGAGTTTGGTGATATAGCAAACCTCATTAAGAAGTTTACGGAACAGAAAGAAAAACTTATTAATGAAGTGAAAGATAAAACTGAGGCTACCAAAAAATACAAAGCACTTCTTGAAGCACAACCTGACTTGATGTTTATATTTGATGAAGACGGGACTTACCTGGAATATTACGCTCCTGATGTTAGTATTTTGATTGAAAAGCCTGAAAAAATCATTGGAAGTAATATAAAAGATTATTTCGAAACCCATATTGCTAATAAGTTCATTGAAATATTAAAAAGGGTCTCTTCAAATCAAAAAGTTGAGCCGTTAGAATATGATGTAAATTTACCAAACGGAAAACACTTTTTTGAAGCCAGGTTCGTATCGATTGGCGGAAGTAGAATACTAACCATAGTAAGAGATGTAACTGAACGAAAGCTTTCTGAAGAAGCATTAAAAAACGAAAAACGGTTAAGCGATGCTATTATAGAAACGCTTCCAGGTGGTTTCTTTATGACAGATGTTGACGGCAAATATTTAAGAAAGAACGAATTCAGTGGAAATAAACGATTGGTCGGTATAAAAGATAGTCAAGAGGAAAATATTTTTCAATATGTTTACAGCGAGGATTTAGTTGCTGCTAAAAAAGCTTTTCAGGAAGCCAAAGGATCGGGTCACACTGAAATAGAATTGAGGTTTGAATTCCAATCCGGAATTATAAAGTGGTTCTATCTATCAGTTCAAAAACTAATGATAGAAAATAATTCTTTCTTTATAGGTACGAGTCTCGAAACCACAAAAAGAAAACTATCTGAACAAGAATTAATTATAGCAAAAGAAAAAGCCGAAGAATCCGAAAGACTGAAAACAAGCTTTTTGGCTAATATGAGTCATGAGCTACGTACTCCAATGGTAGGAATATTAGGATTTTCAGATTTATTGAGAAACGAACTTACTGATGACAATCATCATAGCATGGCAGATAGTATATTTAACAGCGGAAATCGTTTAATGGAGACATTAAACTTGATTTTAGATTTGTCGAGAATAGAAGCAGGGAAATTAGAATTAAAATATAAAAAATTTAATATCAGCGAGACTATTGAGACAGCTTTAAATCTTTATGTAAAACTGGCAGAATCCAAAGGATTAAATTTACATTCTGAAAATTCAGGTAGGGCAATCATAGTCAACTTAGATGAAAGAATGGTTAGAGATATTCTAAACAACCTTATAAATAACTCGATTAAGTATACAAATGAAGGCAGTATTGTTCTTAGAGTAAATGAAATATTTGTTGAGGATAAGCCGTATATTTCTGTGGAAACACAGGATACCGGTATAGGAATACCGTCTGATAAACTAGATCTTGTATTCGAAGAGTTCAGACAGGTTAGTGAAGGATTAAACAGAGGGTTTGAGGGAACAGGGCTTGGTCTAAGTCTTACGAAAAAATTTGTCGAAAAGATGGGTGGTTATATTACAGTAACAAGTGAATTAGGCAAAGGTTCTATATTTACAGTTACACTGCCGACTAACATGGATAATGATTTTAAAGAAGAAACCATTGTTCAGAAAGATATTGTTTCTCAGGATTTAAACAGCGGTATTGTTAAGAAGGAAAAAGGCGTTACGGATAGTGTAAAGAAAAGAATATTGGTTGTTGATAATGATAATACAACATTAATGATTATTGACGCTTTCCTGGATGAATATTATATTCTTGATAAAGCGATAAATGGAAAAGAAGCAATTAATCTGGCGCACCTGAATAAGTACGATTTGATTCTAATGGATATAAATTTAGGTAAGGATGATGATGGATTAACTGTGACAAAGAAAATCAAGGAAATAAAAGGATTCAGAAATGTTCCAGTGATTGCTATAACAGCATACGCAATGGTTGGAGACAGAGAAAAATTTATTGTAGGAGGATTAACTGATTATATATCAAAACCATTTCTGAAATCTGATTTGCTGAATCTAATAATGAAAGTATTGCATTAAAAAAGATGCAGCTATTTTATTCCATTTATTCATATAGGTAAATACTCCGCAGCTTGAGTATGTCTCAAAATCTCTCTTTCTAACACGTCATTTTCACGAGGGTCGCAGATTTATGTTTTCTGCAATGTCAAGCATCCCGCCGCTCATTGATCCCGGTTGTGCAGAGATTATTGACCAGGCTGAAAAACGGGATTGTTAATTTGGATGAAAGTGAAAGAAGGAAAACAAAAACTCCCTCTATTAAAAGAGGGAGCATTTATTCATTATTATTTCAATGTAGCAATATCAATTACGAACCTATAACGAACGTCGCTTTTCAGCATTCTATCGTAAGCTGTATTTATATCTTTTATGTCAATTAATTCTATTTCCGAGACGATATTATGTTCGGCACAGAAGTCGAGCATTTCCTGTGTTTCAGGAAGACCACCAATCAATGAACCTGCAAGACTTTTTCTTCCCATAATGAGACTAAACGAAAATATCTGAGACGGAGTAGCAGGTGCACCGACGCATATATGTACGCCGTTAGGACGCAACAATGTCAGATATTGGTTGTAATTATGTTCTGCAGAGACAGTATCAAGAATAAAATCAAAATAGCCTGCGACTTCCTGCATTTGTTTCTCATCTTTTGTAACGACAAATTTATGAGCACCGAGTTTTAAGGCATCATCTCTCTTTGAAGCTGATGTACTTAATACCGTAACTTCAGCACCGAATGCAACACCGAATTTAACTCCCATATGTCCGAGTCCGCCGAGACCAACTACTCCAAGTTTATGCCCTTTACCAACTTTCCAGTATCTTAAAGGTGAGTAAGTTGTAATACCTGCACAGAGAAGCGGTGCGACTGCGGGCAGGTTTAGTTTTTCCGAAACACGCAGAACAAAATCTTCGTGAACAACTATGTTATTTGAGTAACCGCCGTATGTCGGAGTTTTTTTGTCCTGTTCGAAACCATTATACGTCATCGAGCCATTCGGGCAAAACTGCTCAAGTCCTTCTTTACAACTGTCGCATGTACGGCATGAATCGACCAGACAGCCGACGCCGACGAGGTCACCTTCTATATATTTTTTAACGTGATTTCCAACCTTTGTAACTTTTCCGACAAGTTCATGTCCCGGAACCATTGGGTAGATTGAATTACCCCATTCACCCCTGACCTGATGAAGGTCAGAATGGCAAACGCCGCAATACAGAATATCGAATTGAACGTCATGAGGACCGACTTCGCGGCGTTCAAAATTCCAAGGGGATAAACCCGAGGTTTCATTTTGTGCGGCATAACCTTTTGATTTTATCATAATTATATCTATTAATTTAATTGAAGAATAGTTAATGAATTATAATACAAAACGGATTCAGGATATTATAAGTTCATGGCGTACCTATAACTACAAACAAAGAAAAGATATTATAGGAATTGGTTCACGGAGATCACGGAGAAGTCACGTAGGGCACAGAGAAAATATAAGAATAAATATTAAGCTTAAAAGATTTTACCGCAAGGGTCGCAAAAAAGGCAAAGAACGCAAAGATGAGCAAAGAGAGTAAAGAGAGCAAAGAAATTATTAATCCCGTTGTAAAATATAGAATATAAGTGCAGTTTTCTTTTGAAAATGTTTGTTTTTATTACGACATTTTCACGGATAGTAACACGAAAATGTTAGTCTTCAAGATAACCAAACTTTCCGTTGTGGTAATCATTAAATGCCTGCATGAGTTCATCACGAGTGTTCATGATAAAGGGACCTTGAGAAGCTATTGGTTCATTGATAGGCTCACCGCTCATTAAAAGTACAATAGAATCTGAAACAGCCTCGAGAGTAAAATCCTCACCTGTGTTTTCAAACAAAACAAAGTAATCGGCAGGAGCGATTTCTGTTTCGTTAACTTTTATTTCTCCTTCGATAACGAGCAGACCAGTATTATATTCCGCCGGAAAACTGAAGTCAGACTTCCCTCCTTTGTTTAACTTTGCATTCATTAGATTTACAGGGGTAAAGGTAAATGCAGGGCCTTTTATATCTTTATACGAGCCTGATATAACTTCGATTATACCTGCGTTATCAGGAAGCTGATACTTTGCCATCATATCATTTGTAATTGCTTGATATTTGGGTTCAGACATTTTATCCTTTGCAGGGAGGTTAATCCAGAGCTGTACCATTTGCAAATCACCGCCTTGTTTAGCCCAGTTTTTCTCGTGATATTCTTTATGAAGAATTCCTGAAACTGCAGTCATCCACTGAACATCGCCTTCATCAATGACACCGCCTGCACCTGTACTGTCGTGGTGCGCAATCTTTCCTTTGTATGCAATTGTTACAGTTTCAAATCCACGGTGAGGGTGTACGCCTACTCCTCGAGGTTTATCAGTCGGAGAAAAATAAAACTTAGCACCATAGTCAAGAAGCAAAAACGGTGACATCCTCTGCATGCTAAGATAGCTTACAGCCGGAATAAAATTATGAACGCGGAAACCATCTCCAACATAATGATGCGGTCTTGGTTTTATAACTTGCTGAACTTTTCTTAATGACATATTATTCTTTTACTTTAGATTTCTGTAAAGGGACGAATCCTGTTTTGCAGGTTTTCATCTATAGCATTTTTAATTTTGACATATAATAAAAGTAAATTTACTGATAATGTATTAAAATACAAATGGAAACGAATGAGGTAATTAAATTATTATATTTTTTGATAAGAATATTAATTATGTTACATTATTAAACTCAAACTAAAGCGAAGGAAGAATAAATGGAACAAATAAAGGTTCTTTTAATCATCGTAATTTTTCTGCTCATTTCATCCAGTTCACCCGCACAAACAACACAGAATTTCGCGAAACAGAATACCTGGGAAGTAGGAGGTTCAGTAAGTTTTTCGTACACTGAGTCTGTATCGAATGGAAAAACAAGCGATAACGGAAAAAATGTTTTTAAACTTTATCCGTATGTTGGTTATTTTATAACTGATGGGTTTGAAATCGGTATCATACCTGCAATAGAGTTGATAAGCTATGGCGGAATTACATCTTCGAATTCCTTTGCCATATATGTGGCGCCTTCATACAATTTTTACACTAAATCAATAGTTTATCCTTATGTTCAAGGAGCATTCGGATACAACGACGTCTCTTCCGGTGGTAGTTCAACAAGCGCATCAGGGATTGCATGGGCGTTAGAGGGCGGGGTTAAAATAAACATTGCAGGTAGTAGTTTTTTAAAGATAGGATTAGATTACAGTCAGAAGACACTTAACAAGAGTAATTCTACAGGTGGCAGAAGCGGATATAATTCAATTAGTTTCGTAACAGGATTTAATGTTTTCTTTAATTAACATAAGATAACAACAAACTTTAAGATTGAGCAATAAGTCCCAAAAAGCAAAAATAAAACCCGTTACTTTGAGTAACGGGTTTTAATATGATTTTAAAATCTGTTATTATTTAATTAACATCATTCTTTTTGTCTCTGTAAATCCGTTCACATTAAGACTATAGAAATATATCCCGCTAGTAAATTCGCTTGCATTGAAGTCAACAGAATAATTTCCTGCCGCCTTGTTTTCATTCACAAGATTTGCGACCTCTACGCCGAGAACATTATATACTTTCAGTGTTACAAAACCGTTTTTCGGTAATGAATAGTTAATCTTAGTTACCGGATTAAACGGGTTTGGATAGTTCTGGGACAAAGCATATTCTGCCGGTACGATATTACCATTCTGAGTAACACCGGTTATTATCCAACTTGCGTTCGCATTGTATGAGAAGTTATCCATATACATCTCGTCCGTTGCTGTGGCTCCAAAGAAGTCGCTAGCAGCAATTCGCTTTGGAACTGCTGTTCCACTTGCACCGGCTGTCCAGCGCCATTTATGAATCAGGTTTCCATTGATGACGAACTTTGCCGAATCAACATTCAGATTCACCAACAAGTTTACCGTCTGCCAGGCATCGTGTGTATAAGCGAACGGCACTGCTGTTGACGAGCCTCCAAGGATTCTTCCGTTATTCCCAGTGGCTGCAACGTCAAAGTAGCACTCCATTCCCCATTGGGATGATGCTCCCGCGAAGGTCGCCAACGTGTTCCAATACCCCGCCTTGCCCGTTGGGACGTAGAACTTGAAGGTAATCTCATGAATTCCAGTCGTATCATTGCCATATCGCTTTACCAAGTCGTTGTTCTGAGTAATCACAACCGACTTTGTTGGACTAAATGATTGAGCACTGGAAATCAGCGGATCTTCGGTTGTGTTGCACGGAGCGATGCTCCATGTCGTCCAGTTGAGAGAATCTTGACAAGCCAATCGCTGTCCAATAGTGTAGCTCTCAAAGTTATCGAAGAATATTACAGGACCCGTAGAAACATCAATTCCGCAATGCATAATCTGTGAACCCTGCCCCTGATAAATATAGTTACATCCACCCGCAGTTTGATTATAAGTCCTTCTCAAGGTTCCTGTCATACTTGTATTATAAGTGCTCATACCTGTAGCAGATGCACCACATTGACTTATTTCGACAATCAAACTTTTTGTGTTGTCGTAAGCAAAGGGAGTATTCAATACAATCGGTGTAAACGCTCCGTTTACGGAATTCAACACAACTGATGGATTAAAGTAAACCGTGTCCATTGGGTCAGTGTAAAAAACACCTGTTGGTAAAGTGGTGATTATATCTTGCTTCATCTTGATTGTAAGATTGGTGTATGTAATAGTAGCAGTTTTGCAAAACACCCAAAAAGTAGTAATCATTCCGGAAGGTGCAGGAGTTGGCTGATTTAGTTCACCCGGAAGGATTAAGAACTGTGTCACTTTTCCTGCTACCACACTGAACGGAAAATTATTACTACCTACTTGTGTATCGTAATTGTAATGCATGGGCGTTTGTGCCGATATACTACCAACAGATAACAAAGCCAACAAAAAAACAAACAAGCTTTTAAAAAGGGAAATTTTTAAGGTTTTCATGGCTAAAATAAGTTTAATTTGAAAAAGTTGTATTTGTGAAACATTCTCATTTTTTTATGATTGCAGTATATAAGAAGTTACTTAATTGTTTTTAAATAATAAATTCATATTTTAAATTACCGAATTCCCTAGGAGTCCATAAAGATGTGACGGAAAAGAAAGAACATCAAATGAAGCACTCCGCATTATACAGCCGGGGGTTTTCCGTGATAGAGAAATCCTGGATATTCACGGATTTTTAATTCTTTATCTCATATTACAGTTGCATTTCTATTTAATTGGGGAAAGCGTAAATTTATTGATTAATTTAAATAATCATAATATGAATTTTAAATCGCTTTTAATAATAGCACTGCTTTTGATTTCTTTCAAAGCTTTTGCCAATGAAATACAGTTTATAAACGGCACTTATGCCGAAGTTCTTTCAAAAGCAAAAGCCGAAAACAAAGTACTAATGGTGGATTTCTACACGGATTGGTGCAAATGGTGCGTAGAGCTTGACAAGAAAGTCTATACTAATTCAGAAGTAGCTGATTTTGCGAACAAGAATCAGGTAAACTGGAAGATTGATGCTGAAAAAGGTGAGGGAATTGAACTTGCAAAGAAATTTCAGGTAGCTGGATACCCAACGGTTGTGTTTGTGGACGGGAATGGCGATGAGATTGACAGGATCGTTGGTTATCTTCCCGTTAAAGATTTTCTTCCCTCAATGAAAGACTATGTAAGCGGCAGAAACACACTAAAAAGCCTGCAGGCAACTCTTTCGGGAAATGCGAATGACATAGAAGCAAATTTCAGATTAGGGAAAAAAACGCTTGAAGGCGGGAATGCCGCTGATGCAAAGAATTATCTGGAAAAAGTCGTTAGCTTAGATTCAGAAAATAATTCGGGATGGACTGACGATGCCGAGCTATATCTTGCACAGATTAGCGGCAAGAAAGAAGATATTAATGCTTTTGTGAATAAATACCCGAAAAGTGACCTGACAAAACAAGCTTTAATTTTTCTTGCTGAATCCACGATGGAAAACAATGATTATGAGACGGGTGATAAATACTACGATGAACTTATTGCAAAATACGGAAATAACGATGAAGAGGTAAGTTTCAGTTACGGTCAATACCTGCTGTCAAAAATATACGGAATTACAAAGAACGAGAATATTTCAAAAGAGTTAAACCTAAAAGGAATAGAGCTTGCAAACACATGTCTTGGGTTTGTTAAAGGAAGCGTAAACGAGGCTTCATGTTATTACTACCTTGCGATGCTTAATCTGAACCTTGGCAACAAAGCTCAGGCACTCGATTACATCGACAAGGCAATCGGTATATTTGACAGAAAAACTTTCAGAGAACTCAAGGATAAAATAAACAAGTAAATGTATAACGACGAATTTATGAGACGGGCTATCCGTCTTTCCTTGTATAACATCCAAAAAGGAGGTGGTCCGTTTGGTGCGGTAATAGTTAAAGACGGGAAGGTGATTTCTTCCGGGACTAATTTAGTAACATTAGTAAATGACCCTACTGCGCACGCTGAAATAGATGCAATCAGAAAAGCTGCTAAAAACTTAAGGATGTTTGACCTTAATGGTTGTGAAATATACACATCCTGTGAACCATGCCCCATGTGCCTTTCGGCTATTTACTGGGCTAGAATTGACAGAGTGTATTACGGCACTTCAAAAAAGGATGCTGCAAGAATTGGATTTATTGATGACTTTATATATCATGAACTTGATAAACCAATCAGCAAACGAAAACTTAAAATAACACAACACCTAAGAGACGAAGCTCTCATGTCATTTGAAACATGGGATTTGAAAAAAGATAAAGTAAGTTACTAATCAAGAATCATTTACTTGATGTAGAAGTATTCGCAGACTGTGTTTAGTTTTATTCTTAGTTCTTTATTGTAATACTCATTTGAATATACGGACGGCATTTCCCGCCAGTCTTCCGATAACAATTTTAGTTTATTAATCAGCATCCATTTATGATTAAATGACTGATTGTGTAAACTCTTTACCGTATTAATCTGGTCGGGAGTATAGCGGTTAGGACTCATTTTTTCCTTTGCAAAATTCGAATCTATCCTGAAATATTCCAGCCTTGCAATCTTAAAAATATTATAGATATGGTCTTCCTTTGTGTAACCAAGGTTACTGAGGTAATATCTGAACTCCTGCTGGCTGTTAAAAGTTGTATCTTTACTTTTTATAAGAGAATCAGCGGGGATTCCAGCGGACACTATTTGTTCAATAACTTCTTTGTTTGTTTCGAAACTAACCGTTTTATAAACTTCCCTGTTGAAAACATTTTGTGTTATAAAAAGAAATATCAGACATATAACTGCTGATGCAAGAGGTGTTATAATCCAGCCGAGTCCAATTTTCCCGAGAATCCTGTAATTCAGGTACCTTCCGCTTTTTGCAAATCCAATTCCCATTACGCCTCCGACTATTGCCTGAGTTATTGATACAGGTACAAGAGGAAAAGAAGGCAGCCCTATCGAGTTTAATGCTTTCTCAATCATTGTGGATGAGAACAGGAATAAAACAAGCGAGGCACCGAATATGACTGATATTGAAGAAAGCGGAGTGAGCTTGAATATACGCTTGCCTACCGTTTCAGTAGTTCTGTTAGAATATGTAATAATTCCGATTACAATTGACAGTGCTCCAGTGAAGAATAGCTGGTACATTCCTGTAAAAACGATCGTTTCAGTAATCCTTATATCGGTGAAAGGCGAGGAAGACATGAACACACCTACTACTTTTGAGATGTTGTTTGCACCGAGACTGTAAGCTCCGAATGCAATCACGAGAACGGTTAATCTTTTTAAGTGCTGGTCGGCTTCAAGCAGATGCAGTTTAGCCTTTTTAAGAATTCTTATTAAAATGTAATATGCAGCAAACGAAAATAATCCTGCAAGAACAGGATTCAGTATCCATGAAAAAATAATTTCTGCTAATGATTTAATATCAGTCGGAGAGGAAGTGAATAAATTCCAGCCTACAATTGCTCCTATTATTGATTGCGAAACCGAGACAACGAGTCCCTTCTTCATGAGCAAAAATACAGTAAGTGCTGCAGAGAGCGATACGGTAAACGCACCTGCTATTGCATTCACATCTCCGAGTTCTCCGATTGTGTGAGTTGCACCGTAACCGCTTATCATTGCTCCAAGAAGAACAAAGATGGAAGATATGACGACTGCGGTTGTATATTTTAGTACTTTAGTACTTGTTGCAGTACCGAAAATGTTCCCGGCATCATTTGCACCGAGATTCCAGCCGAGAAACAATCCGCTTAAAAGATAGAACCAAACCATCTCTTCTTATCCGTACCTTTTTATTACTGCTATAGAAAGCCTATCGCAGACGTCTTCAGCAGCATCAGCAATCTTTTCAATGTTGACAGCAAAAGTTCTTATATGCATTTTGCAGCTAAGCTCGATATCGGTTCTTTCAAAAATATCGCGTTTCAGTTTATCCGCAAGCTTATCAGATTCTTTTTCGAAGAAAATGGTTTTATTAATATAATCGCGTACTATCTGAATCTCTGTGAAGTAAGCACGAACAGCAGATATCATACACTCTACGGCAGATATTGAAGTATCTGCCAGGTCGAGAAACCTATCTTCAAGGTCATGCGGAATATCAGGGTTTTCGACTGAGAACTGAAATAATATTTCCTTGCAACTGTTAAGAACCTTATCAGCACTTTCAAGAAGTCCCAGTACATCTCCGCGCTGCTCGGGTATCAAAGTATGGCTGTAAAGTTTTGTCTCTATAGTACGTCTGAGTGTATCAGCATCGTTTTCGGTTGTATCAATATTATTCTGTGTTTCTATAAAAAGTTCTGAATCTTTTTTCAGATAATACTTAATTCCCTGTTTAAGATACAACCCTCCATTCAACACTTTATCAAGAAATTCATCAATCTGAATTTCCAATTTCTTTGTTTTCTTCAGTAACATTGTGAATTATTATATTAATTTAATATAATAAAATTGAAAAAGGCTTTTAATGTAATTATTTATTCTTTTTAAAGGAGCTGATGAATTCTTACTTGAGAATATTAACGAATTTAATACTACATAAACACAAATAAATTGGGTGTCCCAATGCTTAATTCAGGAAATATACGTACTTTTTTGAATTGTATGATATTTTAGGTGCTTAACAGTTAATTTGTATGAAAAGGGCTATTTTGAAGCTCTAATGCCATATTTGAATATCGCAGGCATATCGCAGGCATATCGCAGGCATATCGCAGGCATATCGCAGGCATACAAAAAAACTGACCTTTTTGGGGGTTTTATAGGTTTAAAGGGTAATTTATAGTTATTGTTATGTCGTCCCTACGGGACTTTAAAAATATAGAAAAAAATAGCTATAAATATTTAGTCCCTACGGGCCTTCATAAGTTTAAAACATTACAAGATTTCGCTACAAGCAGCGGGGAATTAAGCACAGAGTGAATAAATTCTTAATATTGGTAGGGTGTCCCCATGCTTAGTCGGGAAAGAGGTTTTTATGTATTTATTTATTCTTTTGGAAGGACTTGAAGAACTATTCGGGGTTTTTTCTGTTATGTCAGAGAATCGGAAAATAAAATCATTAATGGATATAACATTGGAACAAAAATAGACAGTGTAAAATATATTTTGTTTATTATCCCGATAATTTAAAAAATGACTTAATTCATTTTCAAATCTTTAACAATTGTTAACAGATCTGATTTTATAAATGGTTTTGAAAGATAACCCGCAAATCCTTTTCCTTCAAACTCCTCTTTATCCCCGGCCATAGCAAATGCTGTGATAGCAATAAACGGAACATTCTTATATTTCTCAATTGTTTTTATTTCCTGTGCAGTTTTAACTCCATTCATTCCAGTTCCTAAATTTATATCCATGAATATTGCATCATAGTTTTTAATCTTCACTTTTTCAATAGCTTCTTCACCGGTAGCAGCAACATCTACATTACACTCACTTTTAACAAAAGCTTTTACTAATAAAGCAGACGGCTTATCGTCTTCCACGTATAATATTTCAAGTTTTTTCGGATTATCATTTTCTCTTTTCGGTTCTTCTGACTTTATTTCTTTCACAACATTCTTGCTTTCCTCAGCTCCTTTTAAGACTACCGGCAAAAGGACTTTAATTGTTGACCCGTAACCTACTCTGCTTTCTTCAACGCTTATTTCACCGCCCAGCTTTTCGATAAATTTTTTCGATAAACTCAATCCCAGACCGGTACCTTCAAACAACCTTCCATAACCTTCGCTCACTTGCCTGAATTCTTCCCAAATAACACTTATTTTATCATCGGGTATTCCAATCCCTGTATCTTGAACTTTAATTACAGCATATTCAGTTTTTAAAATTGTTTCTTTCCCGATTATTATTGTAATACCACCTTTTTCCGTGAACTTCAAAGCATTGTTAATAAGGTTATTCAAAATTTGACTGAATAAACCGACATCCTGTTTTATGAAAAATTTGTCTGCAAATGATTTAATTTTTATGAACAAATCTTTTTTGGATGCGATTTTTTCGAATAACCTTATTGAATCTTTAACTGTCTTTAGAACATCAAACTCGGTAATTTTCAGGTGTATTTTTTCGGATTCTACCAGAGAAATATCGAGTATCAAATTTAAGGTTTCCATTAATCTTGTTCCGCTGTCGTTAATTATTTCGGCAAAATACTTTTGTTCTTTCTCCAGGACTGAATTTGACAGTAATTCAGAGAATCCTAAAATTCCTACCATCGGTGTCCGCAATTCATGACTCATATTTGCAAGAAAATTTGTTTTAATTTTGCTTAATTCCTCGGCTCTTTCTTTAGCAATTCTAAGTTCTTCCTCAAAAAGTTTTCTTTCAGTTATATCAGTTGCAACAATAACAGCACCTTGAACTTTCCCATTTTTCGAGATTAACGGAGTAACGGATAAAATCACGGGGATTGTATCGTCACCATTATACTTCAGATAAGTTTCAATATTTAAAAGCTGCGGATTGTTTGCATCATTAGATTTTTTATAATCATTAAGCAAGTTATCAATCTTCTCACCAATATCGTCCGAAAACAGCTTTACTGCTTTCTCTCCTTGAATTTCTTCAAAAGTATATTTTAGCTTAGTCAGCACAGCATTATTTACAACAGTAATCAGCCCATCCAGAGATACAACAAAAATGATATCATTAACTGACATCAGAATACTTTCCAGATAATTTCTTGATTTTTCTATTTCAATTTTGCCGAGCAATTCGTGTTTTTGCCTGTCAAGTTTCAGAAATATGTTAACCTTGCTCAACAAATAGTATGGATTGAAAGGTTTTGAGACAAAATCAATGCCGCCTGATTCATAAGCCTTGACTATATGCAAATCATCTGAATATTCTGCCGATAGAAAAATCATGGGTAAATGCATAGTCTTGGGGTCACCGGCAATAAATTCTGCAAGTTCGTAGCCGTTCATTTCGGGCATGTTTACATCCAATATTGCAAGGGCAAAATCATGAGTCAAAATAGCTCTCAGGGCTTCATTACCGCTTAACGCTTTATAAACCTCTGCATCACAATCATGCAGAACATTTTCGAGAGCGACTAAATTTTGGACTTTATCATCCACGATTAATATCTTTTGCCTCATGCTAAATATAAATTAATTAATTTTTATAAAGATTTTCTAAAAACACTCTTATTTCATCTTTTGAGTATATTAAGTCGATACATCCCGTATCGATTGCAAAGCCCGGCATATCGGGATATTGAGCAGTCTCCGTATTTTCGGCAATTGTCAGTCCGTTATTCTCTTTTATTGTCTTAATGCCCAATGCACCGTCATTATTTGCACCTGTCATGATTATACCTATTAATTTGTCAGTCCAAACAGAGGCAGCGCTTTCAAAAAGAACATCAATCGAAGGTCTTGAAAAATTGACCTTTTCTTCTGAAGAAAGAGATATAGTATAATCCCTTTCAATAAGTACATGATAATCCGGAGGAGCTGTATAAATAAAGCCCGGTTTTATTGGATCACAGCAAACTGCTTCTTTAACATTCAAGCCCGTATAGTTATTCAAAATAACCGGTAAATTATTTTCTGATTTCGGATGTAAATGCTGAGCAATAATAATCGGCAATGGGAATTGATTATTTAAATTAACGAATAATTGTGTAAGCACTTCCATTCCCCCTGCGGACAAACCCATCACTATTGCATTATATTTATTCAATACTGATTTCAGCTTTCTTTTTATAAATCTTTTCTACTTTATCCACAACATCAAATTTATCCTGAACTTCAGAAAACATTAAACTCTCTTTACTTCCCAGACATAAAAACCCTCCGTGAATCAAACTTTCGTTGAACATGTTCAGGACTCTGTTTTGCAGTTCTTTATCAAAATAAATCATTACATTTTTACACATAATTAAGTTCATCTCTCCAAACACACTGTCTGTTGCTAAATTATGGTTAGCAAACATAACATTCTTAATTAATGATTTATCAAAAATAACAGAATCATGTTTTGCAAAATAATAGTTGGATAATACATCCGAACCCCCTGCCTGCAAATAATTAGAGATAAAGGTCTTCATGTTTTCTAATGGATAGATTCCTTGTCTGGCAATTTCCAGCGCTTCATCATTGAAATCTGTTGCATATATAGTAGCTTTTTCATAAAGTCCTTCCTCCTTCAACAAAATTGCCAGAGAATATACCTCTTCCCCCGTTGCACATCCTGCATGCCAGATTTTTATGAAGGGGTATGTTTTAAGGATTGGAAAAACTTTCTCTTTTAATTCTTTGTATGATAAAGGGTCCCGGAACAATTCTGTAACTGTGATTGAAAAATCTTTAAGAAGCTGCTCGAACAAAATTTCATCTCTTAAGATTTTTGGAATAAGTTCAGAAATATAATCATATCCGTTTTTCCTTGCAAACGACCTCGCACGTCTTTCGATTGATGCTCTGGCATAATTACGGAAATCGTAACCGTACCTGTCGAACATTACCTGCAACAAAACATTAACTTCAATATTTTCTATTTCGGAATTATTCAATTACATCATATATTATCTGTATAACCAAACTCTAAGCAATGAGAATAGTTTATCTATATCGACAGGTTTCGGCAAATAATCACTAGCACCTACAGCAATACATCTTTCATAGTCTTTTTTCATTGCCTTTGCCGTTAAAGCAATAATTGGAGTATTAAAATACTTTTCCTGAGACCTTATCCTTTTAATTGTTTCATAACCGTCCATTTCAGGCATCATAATGTCCATAAGAATCAAATCCATATCTGATTCTGTTTTCAGCAGCTCGAGTGCCTTTATTCCGTTGTCAGCTTTAAACAAATGGAATCCCTTTTGAGAAAGCACCTTAGATAAAGCAAACATATTCCGCATATCGTCATCAACAATCAGTAATTTTTTATCTTTAAACATTTCATCTGTTTCGTACAAATCTATTATCATTTTTCTTTTCTTAGACGGTAATTTTTCAACTACCCGATGAAGAAATAAAGAAGCTTCATCCAGCAATCTCTCTTCCGACCTGACTCCCTTTATAATGATTGAAGCCGCATAATTTCTAAGAAGAGTTTCTTCATCACGTGTAAGTTCTCTTCCAGTATAAACAATCGTCGGAGGGATTTTAATTTTTCTAGATTCAAGCAATTTTAAAAGCTCAAAACCTGTTATATCAGCCAACCCTAAATCCATAATCATGCAATCAAAATTACTATTTTCAAACTCATTAATAACCTCTTCACCGCTCTTCACTGCTGTTGTTTTCACATCGCCGTTACCTATAAGTTTGATTATGCTGTTTCGCAAATTATCATCATCCTCGGCTATAAGAAGTTTCTTTATATTATTATTTGTAAACTGGATGAGTGTATTCAGTGCATTATCGAGCTCTTCTTTCTTTGGCGGTTTTGACAGAAAACCTATTGCTCCTTTTTTCATAGCATCTAATGTGGCATCCTCAACTGACATAATATGAACGGGAATATGTCTGAGTTTTGGGTTCTCCTTCAGCGAATCCAGAACCTGAAGTCCGTCTATTCCTGGCAATAATATTTCCAGCATTATAGCAGCCGGTTTGTATTGACCGGCTAATTTTAACCCCTCTTCTCCTGACAATGCAATTATACCTTTGAAACCTTTATTTTTACATTCTTTCAAAAGCAAATTTGCAAACGAAATATTATCTTCAATAATTAATATTGATTTTTCGTTTTCCGATATTTCGTTTCTGTCATCATTTATGATAACGTATCTTTCAATATTCCTTGTGTTTTCACTCAATCGTTTTGTTTCTTTGTTCGCGGTAGCAACATCTTTTATGTTGTTTATTTTCTGTGACTTTATTGGCAAATAAAGAGTAAAAGTTGAACCAACACCTTTACTGCTTTCCAGTTGTATTTCTCCTCCAAGAAGAAATGCAAGTTCCTTTGATATTGAAAGTCCAAGTCCTGTACCGCCAAACTCACGCGAGGTTCCTCCTTCTTCCTGCTGAAATGCTTCAAATATTATTTTCTGTTTGTCAGGAGATATCCCTATGCCTGTATCGGTTACACAAATACTAATACTGTCAGCCGAATTCAAATCTGTTTTTCTGAATTTTACATCGCTTGAGGGTTTCTTAAACTCGATTTTAACACCTCCCTCTTTTGTGAATTTTATTGCATTTGATATTAAGTTTTTAAGAATTTGTTCAATTCTTTTCATGTCACTCGTAATAAATTCCGGCATATTACTTTCAATATCTACCTCAAGCGTTATTCCTTTTTCATCTGCAATGTGTTTAAAACTGTTTCTGATATGTTCTGCAATATCATTCAATTGAACTGCCTCAATATGAACATCCATTCTGCCTGCTTCGATTTTTGATAGGTCAAGGATTTCGTTGATTAAATGGAGCAAATCATTTCCGCTGTTATAGATTATACTTGCCGATTCGACCTGCTCTTTATCTAAATTTCCTTCCTTATTATCAAACAATATTTTAGAAAGTATAAGCAAGCTGTTTAAAGGTGTTCTCAATTCATGTGACATATTAGCTAGAAACTCTGATTTATATTTGCTTGCAAGTGCCAGTTCATCGGCTTTAATTTTTATATCATTCCTTGCATTTTCAATTTCTCTTTTCTGAATTTCCAGAGAATCGTTTCTGGCTTCCAGTTCCTCATTAGAAACTTTCAACTCTTCCTGCTGAGTTTGTAATTTTTCTTCGGAGAATTTTAATAATTGTGTCTGTTCTTCAAGCTCCTCATTTGAAGCCTTTAGCTCTTCCTGCTGCGTTTGCAGTTCTTCTGCCAGATTCTGTGACCGTTTTAATTCCCTGTCAAGTTCCTCTCTGCTTAAAACAGTCTCCATTGAAAGAGAAATTAATCTACAGGCTTCGGACAAATATTGTGTTTGTATATCACTCAACTCTTCGAGCATACCAATTTCTATAATACCTGTTACGGCATTCTGGAAGACTACAGGTGTCAGGCAGATATATCTTGGAACAGAATCACCCAGACCGGACGTAACCCTGATATAATCTTTTGGTACATTCTTCAGCACAATTTGTCTTTTTTCTAATGCAGCCTGACCGACTAATCCTTCACCCGGTTTAAACACATTCGGAATATTCTTGTTTTTAGTATATGCGTAGCTGCCTGACAGTATATATTCAGCATCAGCAGAAGAATTTGAACGAATATAGAATGCACCGATTTTAGCATCTAAATATTCAGCTATTTCGGAAATAACATTTGCCGCAAAATCATGTAAATTCAGATTCCCCCTCATTGCATCATTCAAATCGGCTAAACCTGACTTTAACCATCCCTGCAAAGACTCGATTTTCTTGGCTTTTTGTATTTCAGTCACATCCCTTGCTGCGGCAAAAACTCCAATCACTTCACCGGTTAAATCTTTATAAACAGATGCATTGTACAGAACATCTGTCTTATTTCCGTTTTTATGTTTCAAGGTTAAAGGATAGTCAATGACATATCCATCTTCAAAAACTTTAAGGTATCCGGCTTTAGCCTTTTGAGGTTCTGTAAAATAATTTGAAAACTCCGTCCCAATAAGATTGTTTCTATTAACACCGGTGATTTTAGTCGTTGCTTCGTTAACATCCGTAATCTTTCCTTCGTGACTAATAGTAACGAGAGGGTCTAAACTTGCTTCTATAAGACTTCTTGTGTAATGTGCCTGTATGACATTTTGCTCTAAAATCTTACTCGTCTGAGCTTGTTTATCTCTCCAGAACCAGTAAAAAGAACCTGCAATAATTATAGCGATAACAAGTAACAATAAAACAGTGTAAAAACTCTTTTCGTTTGCTCTGGCAAACGCTTCACTCGATTGAATTTTTGTTATTAGTATCCAGTTAGTGTTTGCTATTTTAGATGAATACCCGATAACCTCGTTTTTTTGATAATCGAAACCCTCAATCAATCCATATTTTCCGTTTGCAGATTTAATTGAGAGAATATTCTCGTTGTCTTTATTAATTTGTATTCTATATTTTAAGGCTGTGTTATTAAGAAACCTAAGTTCATTCAAGTACACAATTTCATTATTTTCTACTTTAAATAGCAAATTCTCAGCGGTTTCGGTTTCATAAGGCCAGCTTTGAATTATGTTATATAAATGATTGTTCGCGTTAATAATCATCAGCAGGCAGCCTAAGTACTTGTTTCCAAATACAATCGGCGCAACAATATCTATTTTTACATTATTATCGTTTTCGCTCAGATAAAAATCTGACATTGTTATTTCATTTTTTTCCCTTGCTGAGGATACAGTTTTAAATGTATTAGAACTTAATGAATTATCACCATACTTTGATGAATTTCTAATTGAATTGTTATCATCAAGCAGGAGTACGCTTTCATACTGATTATAATGCTTAAGTGCATCAATATTTGCACTTAAGATTTTTTGATTGTTTTCAGCATTTACCTTATTTAAGAAATTTGTAAATGCCTCAATGAAAACAGGGTTTAGTGTAATTGCTTCTGCATCATCTATTCTTTCGGTTATCCAGTTTTCAAGTTCATTTGTTTTAAACTTTCCTACAGATATAATCTGGTTATGAACATCAGTTTTGGATATTGAAAGTTCTAAATAGTAATAAATAATTCCGAATGCTGCTATCAAAAAGGCAGATAATACAAAGACAAACACTATTTTAGTCGTCTGTGTTTTCTCTTTAATGCTCATAATTTTGCAGGAAATAATTATTCTTAAAAATAACTTCAATTCGGGAGGAGTGCATCATTCTTTTACTTTTAAAATGGAGACTGGATGTAAGGAATCCAAAGGGAAAAAAGTATAATATTCCTATATTTGCCATAAGGTTTTACCTTTTTCTCTGCTTCTAATTAGTAGATACAAGTATTTTAGTCTTAGTTGCCACACTATCATCGCTAATATTTTGAAGTAGTTTTTCTATTATACAAAAATACATTGAATATTGAAATGTATAGAAATTACCACTTACAATAAAAAGGATGTTGGGATTTTTGTACAGGTAAACTTAAGGTTTATGAAATGGCAGGCTATTAGCCGTCATGATAATAAATATCAAAAATTACTTACGTCTCTTCCGAATAGAAATGTCTTTGTCCAGTCGAATATAACCAGTAGTTTGTTTTTGAAACTCACAAGTCGTGTGAGATAAGCACTTCTCCACAACAAAAATGTTTTAAAGCCTGTTCCTTTGAACTGCGGTGTATCAGCAAGAGCCTTGTGACCGCCGATATATGCAAGCATCCCGAGATTCTTAAACTTAAAAGGAACGGAAATTTTCATTTCCTTATTCATATATTTAGCCATAAACAAACCAAGCTGCTGTGCAACCTGAGCTGTTGCCAGAAGTTCTTCCCCCTCAATTACCGCACAATCGCCGATTGCAAATATATTACTACTATAACCATTCTCTTTTTTAACTCTAAAGAAATTATCTGTAATTATCTTTCCGGATCGGCCAGTCGTTAAACCAGAATTTCTGACAAAGTCTGTCGAAGTGTTTCCTGTAGCCCAGACAAGAAGCCCATATTTAAATTTGCCGCCGTTATTAAGAGATATATTACTTTTATCGACACTTTCGACAAGAGATTTTGTTCTCAAAGAAATGTTCTGTCTTTTGAAAACTTTCATCGCATATTCGCTAAGTTCCTTGTCGAATGACGCAAGTATTGATTCCTTTGCTTCGATAAGAATTATCTCGACAAGGTCGCCTAAATATTTATACTTTCGTTTCACGTCGTCCTCGATGAAATCGTGTAATTCCGCTGCAAACTCAACACCCGTAGGACCTCCTCCGCAGACGACAAATCTGAGATAGTCTTTCTTCTCTGCTTCCGACAATCCCGGTAATGATGCATTCTCGAAGCAATCAACTACCATGGTTCTTATCTTCCTTGCGTCATTAAGTTCTTTTAGAAAAAGTGCATTTTCCTTGATGCCTTCTATTCCGAACGTATTTGTTACTTCTCCGACAGCTACAATCAAGTAATCAAAATCAAGCGTGTACTGACGCTTTGTGTCGGCGTCAAGACATTTAACCTTATTATTCACTGTGTCAACTTCAGTACAGTAAGACTGATGGAAAATAATGTTCTTTACATTCCTTATCGGCTCAATAATACTCCTAAACTCTATAGTTCCAACTGTCGTACTTGGAAGCAAAGGAGTAAATAGAAAATGGTTTCTCGGACTTATTACTGTTATCTTATAAAGTTTTGTATTTATCTTTTTTAAAAATCTAAATGCAGCAAACCCCGTACCTAAAACTATAATTCTTTTCATATTTTATGCAAATAATTTATTTCTAAAGTCAGTATTTTTCACGTGAATTCCCGGGATATATAAATTATTTTGTTTTACTTGTTTAACATATTATTTGAGATATTAATTTAGAAGGGAGTTGATAAACATAACTTCTGATGTTGAAAATTGTGTAAAAGAAAGCAGTGTCGAAGAAGGAATAGTATTAGTGAATGCTATGCACATTACTGCGAGCGTATTCGTTAACGATGACGAATCAGGTCTCCATAATGATTACGAAGTCTGGCTCGAGAAACTTGCGCCGGAAAAACCGTATTCTCAATATAAACACAATAGCTATGAAGATAATGCTGACGCACATCTAAAAAGAACAATCATGGGAAGGGAAACTGTTGCTGCAATAACTCAGGGAAAATTAGACCTTGGTCCATGGGAACAGATATTCTATGGTGAATTTGACGGTAAAAGAAAGAAAAGGGTTCTTATAAAAATAATCGGAGACTAATAAATCAGTCTCCGATTATGTTTGTCAACCTATTTTTCTGAAGAAAAGAACTTTTTCACCAGATATAAAGCTGACTTCTACATGGGTACATGAACATTTACCCTATATCGTCAGTACCCTATTCTTCCATTGTCAAGTTTACCCCCTTATCATCGGAAGAATATCCGGGTTCCCGGCACCATTCATTATTGATTTCTTGTATTTGCGCAATCAGTTACCGCAAATCTCAGAGCGTTTTGAGCTAATCTGAATTCCTGAAATACTCCTTGTTAAGCACAAGGACCTTGCCTCTGTTTCAGGCAATGTATTATTTGTATTTATCATTCAACAGATTGAACTCACAAAACCGCTTTTCTTTAATGACGTGATTCCCGGTTTTCCCAATCATTACTTAACTGAGAATGATACTTTCATTACTTACATTCTCATTTTTACGTTTGTGATTCTGAACAAAAAAGGTAAAGACTTTGAATCACAATAAATCATTTAATTTAAAGAAAAACATTTTCATTGTTTTTCCTTATTTTGTTCCTCAATCAATTTTAAGAAATGCCTATTCGAATGTCAAGGTATATTTATAAATATTTAAACTGCTTTGATAGCAATAAGCACGCCACAGAACAAGTTATCCAAAAAATAAAAAGCCCCGCATATTTCCATACAGGGCTTTGAATAAATTAAATGTTGGTTCTAAAGTTGTGCGTTGAGCTTTTCAACAATACTTCCCTTCGGCACTGCGCCTACTATCTGGTCAACCACCTGTCCACCTTTAAAAATTAAAAGTGTCGGGATACTTCTTATTCCGAATTTCCCTGCTATCATCGGGTTGTTATCAACATCAACTTTTCCGATTTTTGCTTTTCCCTGATATTCACCTGCAAGCTCTTCAACAATCGGAGCAATCATTCTGCAAGGTCCGCACCAGACAGCCCAGAAGTCAATTAAGACGGGTACATCTGATTGTTCTACTTCAGCGACAAAATTTGAGTCAGTAATTTCTAATGGGTGCATTAATAAAATTCCTTTCTTATTAGTTTAGAGTTTGGTTTTGTTAGTTTATATGTAAGTTATCTTCTCCAAGTATATTTTTCAAGTTTGAAATTAATTCATTGCTAAGATTTATTTTATACTCTTTTGAACGGAACTGTTTTACGTTTCCGTTCTCAACAACAGAAAAAAACAGTCCGCAGGCTCCCGGGTTTTTATCAACAAGCCCTCTTATCCTTTCCATATCGCCGTTTCCCACCTTTTTCGAATCCAGCACCAGAGTAATGTTGCTGCCAAGTGTTTCCTGAAAGTGGTCAATTGAATAAATACTATCAACGACCAGCTTAAGCTTATCCCCCGATTCTTCCGCCTTGCCTTTTACGAACACAAGCTGATTTTCTCTAAACAAATCTTTTCGTGATTCATAAATCTTTGAGAATGCCACGCACTCTCCTCTTCCGTAAAAATCTATTAAATTAAATAATGCAAACTTAGTCCCCCGCTTAGAATCTTTTATTGCAAGATCGCTTATCACTCCGCACATTTGAGCATTGTCAAGTTTCGAGGGTTCGATTTCGTTTATATCCTCCCCAAAACTCAGGTTAACAAAGTTCTCGATCTGCTTTCTGTATTTATCGAGAGGATGTCCCGTAAGATAAAATCCCAGTGCTGCTTTCTCGTTATTGTATTTTATTACTTCGTCAAATTCTTCAAAGTCCTCCAGTCTCAGTTCCGATACACCGTTCAGTTCGGGAGTATCAGAAAACAGCCCGTGCTGTCCTTTAGACTCGGGTTTTTCTTTTATTCTCGAAGCAAACATTGTTGCTCTTTCAAGATTTTCCATAAGCTTTCGTCTGTTCTTTTCTAATGTATCAAACGCGCCAGAAAAGATTAATCCCTCAACTGTTTTCTTGTTTACAAGCCTCAGGTCAACCCTCGTAAGGAAATCAACAAAACCTTTAAACGGTCCTTTATTCTCCCTTTCTTTAACTATATCATTACTCGCTTTCTCTCCGACATTTTTAATCGCACTTAATCCATAAATGATTTCACCCTGCTTCGTTCCTGTGTCTGTATATTTAACTTTGAAATTCGTAAAGCTCTCGTTTATATCAGGCTGTCTGAGCTTTATCTTCATCCTTGAACATTCTTCGGCAAGATACTGAAGTTCTGTTTCATCATCCTTTCTGCCCTCCATTGAAATAGCAAGAAACTCAAGCGGGTAGTGAGTTTTTAAGTAAGCCGTGTAATAAGCAAGTATTGAATAAGCAACGCCATGAGATTTATTAAAACCATAGTCTGCAAAATCTAATATCAATGTGAATATCTGTTCTGCTATTTTCTTTTCTACATTGTTTGCAACAGCACCTTTTATAAAATCTATTTTAATCTTCTGCATCTTTTCCTTAATCTTCTTGCCCATGGCTTTTCTCATGTTATCAGCCTGTGCCATCGTGAATCCTGCTACTTCACGCGCTATCTGCATAACCTGCTCCTGATAAACTATGATTCCATACGTATCTTTCAGAGCATTCGCCATAAGCGGATGCAGGTATGATATTTCCTTTCTGCCAAATCTCTTGTCAATAAAATCAGGTATCAGTTTCATCGGTCCCGGTCGGTAGAGCGCATTCATCGCCGCAAGGTCATTAATATCCTTCGGCTTTAACTTCGAAAGATACTCACGCATCTTATTTTTCGAAAACTGGAATATTCCTATAGTTGCACCTGCTGAGAACAAATCGTAAGTGTCAGTATCGTCAAGCGGTATGTTGTCAGTTGTAATCTCAAGCCCGTGATTTTCATTCACAAGGTTCAGGGTTTTACCGATAATCTTTAATTCCTTCAGCCCGAGAAAATCCATCTTAATAAGTCCTGCATCTTCAAGCATGTTCATGTCATACTGTGTGCAGTAAACTATCTGTTCGTCCTCATCCCCGCCCTTCTTATTCGGGTCTTTCGCTCTTGAAAGAGGAACGTAGTCTGAAATGTTTGAGGGTGCAATAACAACTCCCGAAGCATGAATGGAAGAATTCTTGTTCAGGTTTTCCAAAACGCTTGAATATTCGAACAAACTTCTCCTGTCGAGCTTTACTGCTCCGTCACCTGAATTAAAGTATGTGCTAAAATCCGGCACTTCTTTTATGCACTCCGAAAGCGGTTTTACTTTTCCAAAAAGAATTGGTATAAGTTTTGTTAAATCATTAATTTCTTTGTACGGAAAATTTAGTACTCTTCCAACATCTTTCAGAACTCCTCTGGGTGCAAGTTTATTGAATGTAATAATCTGTGCGACGGAATCTTCACCGTATTTTTCCTTTGCATACTGAATTACCTCATCGCGTCTGTCGTCCTGAAAATCTATGTCTATATCAGGCATTGAAATTCTTTCCGGATTAAGAAACCTTTCAAAGAGCAGATTATAATCAAGCGGATTAACATTAGTGATTCCGAGACAATAGCAAACAAGACTTCCTGCGGAGCTTCCTCTTCCCGGACCAACAAGAATGCCGCGGGCTTTGGCGGAATTAATAAAATCTGCAACTATAAGAAAATAACCTGAGAATTCCATCTTTGAAATAACGCCCAGTTCATAATGTAATCTTTCCTCAACTTCAGGAGTAATGTTTTTAACCCTCCTGTGCATCCCTTCGATTGAAAGTTTTTCAAGATACTCTGCAAGCGTTGTTGCACCCGATTCCGCAGGAATCGGAAATCTCGGCATGTGGTTTACCTTTGTATCAAGTTCGAGATTGCATTTTTCGGCAACCTCGAGTGTGGAATGTAACGCATCGGGAAAATCCCTGAACAGTTCAGTCATTTCTTTTGTTGTCTTGAAGTAAATCTGATCTGTTCCGTACCTGAGTTCGGTCGTCAAATCGCGCGGTCCGGTGTTCTTGTTCTGCTTTGAACTTAGATGAAGGTAAATATTATGTGCAATAGCGTGTTCAGGTTTTATGTAATGAACATCATTGGTTGCTATCAGTTTTAGTCCGAATTCTTTCGCGAGTTTAGGCATCTCTCTAAGTACTTTTTTCTCGGATTCAAGCGTTAGATGGTTCTGTATTTCAAGATAAAAATCATCGCCGAATATATCCTTGTACTTGCCCGTCATTTCTCTTGCCTTTGCCATGTTATCACGGACAATATAGCATGAGATTACTCCTCCCGCGCACGCCGAAAGCGCCACAAGGCCTTCTTTATATTGTTCAAGTACTTCGAGGTCTATCCGGGGTTTATAATAGAATCCATCGATGTGACCTATCGAGTTAAGCTTTAGAAGATTCCTATATCCTGTTTCGTTTTTCGCAAGTAGTATTAAATGTGCGTAATTTATGTTTGTAACCGAGAGCCCATCGGAATTTTCTGTATCAATAACATCGGCGGAATAATCGCTTCTTTTTGTTTTATCAAACCTTGAACTGCCCTGCGCAACGTAAGCTTCAAAACCGATTATAGGCTTTATACCCTTGCTCTTGCATTTATTGTAAAACTCCATAGCGCCGTACATCACACCGTGGTCGGTAATCGCAACAGCAAACATTTTGTTTTCTACCGCAGCATTGACGAGACCGTCCACCGTGCATATTGCGTCAAGCAGTGAATAGTGCGTATGATTATGTAAATGTATAAATTCTTTCATCCGGTTTGAATTCCTTGCGAGCTGTAATGTTCAAATTCTAAAACTTATCTTCAAAGTAAAAAATTTAAACTTGTTTTAGAAATATAAATTAGTTATGATGATAAAATTTTTAAGAATATGAGAAAAATAACAGCGCTAATAATATTTTTACTATGTACGGTTTATGCTTACCCGCAAAGTATAAAACTTTCAGGTATGAATAGCAAGAATATAAAGGTTATTACAAATGAAAATCCTTTTGATAAAACTGAGGATTTTGAGCTCTATAAACCTATAACAGTTTTGTGGCCTTTAAATCCGATGCTTGTAGTAGAAAACAGCAAAGTTTATTTTGGACTGACTAAAGAAGTGAACGTTATTCTCCCCGGTGCAAAAGTAAAGATGGGGTTTGAATATTCCTATATTTTCAGAGAGGAAAGGAACAACCATATAAGAGCTTTCGCTGACTACATCATACCACTGCTGGCGCGTGATTTTGCCGCTATACTTATGAACGTTGGAGGAGGTTATTTTACCGATACTAAAAAAGCAGGCTTGTTCCCTCAGGTTTCGTTTGGACTCCTTGCAGGGTTTGGTGATTTTATCGGAATAAACGTGTATATAAAAGCCCGCGAGACGTTCATGCTTAAAAGCGAAGAGTCAAACATATTTGATCTTTCGTTGGGAGTTGGTGCGGCATTTTATCCGTTTTAGATTAATATCTTTAGCATACAAAAAGAGGTGCTGTTAGGCACCTCTTTTTGTTTATATACTTGATTATATTTAATTCATTTTCTGAGCCATCATAAATGCGTTGTAAGCATCAACAACACCCGCAGTCTTTGAAAGCTTATCAAAGTCAACCTTGCCGAGTTCTTTTGTCTTTACAACAAGTCCGTTGTACTTCCTGCTTGATTCCATAAGGATTGTTTTTATCTGAGCCGCTGTAAGATTCGGGAAATAACCTTTTAATATAGCTGCAACACCTGCCGCATTAGGAGATGCCATTGATGTTCCACCAAGACTCTGGTATTTGCCGCCCGGAACGGTTGAATTAACTTCTACGCCTGGTGCAAACACATCTACAACTCTATCCGAAAAGTTTGAGAATGATGCCGCAAGGTCATACTTTCTTGTTTTATTCAACGGGTCTTTTTCCGTACTCCATTGTTTCATCCATGTATTTGCTCCCACGCACAAGAGGTTATCAAAATACTTAATGTTTCCGTCTTCCCTGTAAAACTTCGGAGGATAGTTCAACCTGTTTTCAATGTTAGTTCCTTCATTGCCTGCTGCTACTACGAATAATACTCCTTTTGATCCTGCATACTGAATCGCTTCTTTTACATATTGCGGATTATTGCCCGGAGCAAAATACTTTCCCGCTGAAAGATTTATTATGCTCGCACCGTTGTCAACTGCATACCTAATCGCATTAGCAACATCCTTATCTCTTTCGTCACCGTCAGCCGGAACAACTCTCAAATACATAAGTTTTACAAAAGGTGCCTGTCCTATTCCTTTCTTAGTTGCTCCAATTATTCCAGCAACGTGTGTTCCGTGCGAACTTACTTTTACAGACGGATCATTATCGCCGTAATTCTTCTCATCCATTACATTCCCATTATCACCGATAACACTTGACGGGTCAAAATTCAGGTCATAAGAAAGACCGACTTTTGATTCAAACTCCTTTTCATACCCGAAAATGTCGTCAGGAGAAACACCCATCAGCATGTATGACCCTAAAATACTCTCTGCTGCATCTTTGGATTCTCCGGTAAGAGTTTCTTTTATTTCCATTAATTTCTTGGGGTCGGTAGTGACGTTATTTGCTTTAAGTACTTCAACTGATTTTTTCATGTTGCCTGAAAGAACCTTTATGTAATCGTATGTACTCACATCGTCAGTCTTCTTTTCGTCATACTCCTTTTTTACTTTCTGGAAGTATGCATCAGATTCAGAAACACCTTCTTTTTTCAATCTTGAATATTCTCTCGTCACCTCAAGGTTTAAGGCAACAGCTTTTCCCAGAAAATTCCATCCGTTAAAATCATCAACGTACCCGTTGTTATCATCATCCACACCTGCCTGTCCGTTTACTTCTGCTTCATTCTTCCATAAGTTTGCTTTCAAATCAGGATGGTCCATCTCGAAACCCGAATCCATTACCGCAACTATTATCGGTTTTGGGTCCGCTATACCGTTCGATTTGATGTAATCATAAAGTTCAAGTGTTCTTGTACCTTCGTAACCGTCTTTATCTGGTGACAGCTGCGACCAATCAGGTAATTCAGCTAAGATAAAATGATTTCTTATGTTTTCAATTACCTTTATCGGAATTTTAACCGTTGTTTTGTCGTGTTTGACAAAATTTACGTAGTCATTTCCTTCATTTGTTTTAAAAGAAAAACCAAAAGATACTACTGCAAATACAAGCAGTACCATACCGGCGTGTTTGAATCTGTTCATGTTTTAATATTATTTTAGTTTGTTTATACCTATTACCTTATTATATAGCTTTTTTGGCAAAATGTTTCAAAAGTTAATATAATTATTCTAAAATAGAAGTAATATAAGAAAAAACTACTATTTAGATTCCAGTTGTTTTTTAACATATTCTTTAAGAAAACTAGAATCAGGAAATTCTTTTATTGCCGTTTCGAGGGTTTCGTTTGCTTTCTTTTTATCGCCGTCATCGTCTCTTTTGGCATAAGACAGAGCCAGAAATCCGTAAGCAAGGTCTTTTCCCCATTCAGGATAGTAAGATTCCTTCTCAACTCTTTTGTTAAACAACTCTACAGACTTCTCGAATAACGGAGTTGATTTTTCCGCGCCGCCTCCGAAGGCTTCCGGCATATAAAACGTTGCCATTCCGTCCATCAAATAAAACCTCGGATTTTCAGGGTCGAGCTTTTCTGCTTTTCCTTTTGCTTCTTCCGACTGAGCTATAATGTCTGCCATCTTATCCTGTTCGTAAACCCATCTGTTAAAGTTTAAAGCATATCTCAACACATAACTGTCAGAGAAATCATCCCTGATAAGTATAGATTTCTCAAGATTGTTTAATCCTGATTCTGTATACTTTTTCAATTTATCATTGTCAGGCTTTTCACCCATTGCTGATGATGCAATCGAATAGTCGATAAATGCGATATAATAGTATACAATCCATTCCTGTTTTTTCAACTGGAGTATTCTTTCAAATTCTCCGCGGACTTTTACTAAAGCCTTCTCATCGTATGTGTTCGTCGCTGTTTGCAGGTTCTTCTTTGCCTTCAGCATAGCATCAGTGAAGTCATCTGCCTTCAGTGAGTTAAATGTAATCGCGATTAATAGTACTACTAAAAATAGTTTTTTCATAATTGTTATAAGTTTATAATTGTAATCCCATTCCGAAATAGATTATTCTCTTATTGGATGAATTCACATCAATCCTGTTTGAATAATCAAAGTTGTAATTGTACTGGTATAAATTACTCGTATTAAATAAATTGTTCAACGCAAAGAATGCTACTGCAAATCTGTTGAAGAGTGCAAATATATACTGCGCATTCAAATCAACTCTCTGATAAGTTGGAAACCTTTCTGAATTCCTGTATGCATAAATTGGTATATATACATTATTTATAGGGTCGAACATACTTCCTGATACAGGCGTGAAAGGCTTGCCCGTGCTGATTTTATAAGATGCACCGACAGTCAGCCTGTCAGTTACATTATAAGTACTTACTACAGAAACACTGTGCGTTATGTCATAATCCGCAGGCGTTAAGTTTGCCGCATCGTACTGTTTGCGTTTCGAATCTGTGTATGCATAAGATATCCAACCGTTAAACTTTGGTTTCAGTCTTACCTTTAAAAATACATCAACACCCTTTGCCGTGCCCGATCCTATAGATGCCGTTAGATAATTGTAAGGGTCGAATGAAATTAAATTCGAATAGTCTTTGTAATAAGATTCAATCCTTAATATATAATCGTTCTCCCTGTTGTACTCATAACCAAGTATGTAGTGTATTGCCTGTTCGGGTTCTATAGAAGTTGTGTTTCCCTGCACAAAGTATTGCAGTGCCGGGTTCTGATGATAAATTCCCGTTGCTCCTTTTATAAAACTGTTCTCTGAAATTCTGTAAACAACCGAAAGTCTTGGGTCGAACACTGCCTTCGAAGACAGCGTGTAATAATCATTCCTTAATCCTGCAACCAGTAAAAAGTTCGCCGAAGGTTTGTACTTTGTTTCAACATAAGAGCCGACTCTTCCGTTATTCTTATTTTCATTCAGCTTAAAAGACGGCGCCGTTGTACTTAAATTATATGAGTATATCGGGAAAGTCCCGTCCACCTTGTATCCGTTGTATTCATACTCAAGCCCCGCACCGAAATCGAATGCCTGACTTATCGGCATACTGAAATCCGAACGCACCTTTGAATAAACATTGTCCGATACATCATTCAAAACTCCGTAGCTTTCTTTTCTGTTGTAAATGCTGTATGAAACACTTGTGCTCAGCAAGCTCACAGCAGTTGGTGCAAATGAATACTTAACGTTCGTGAAAAAGTTTTTCGATTCACCTGTGTAGTATCCGTCGTAAGTCGGACTTGCATTCCTAACGCCGACATTGTCATAACTGTAATTTGCATAAACCTTCAGCAGTCCTGTCGTGCTTGTTTTATACGTGATAGTCCCGCCAAGGTTTGAAGTTGTCGGCGTCGGATTATAATCCTGGTCTATGCCATTTAATTTCAAATATGGTTTTATGAAAAATGTACCTGCCGTGAATGTAGCTCCGAACTTTCCGCCTTTCGAATAAACTCCCGAAAGGCTCGCATTAGCCAGACCGACAATTGCAAAAAGTCCGCTCGTCTGCGGCACGTCGTACGTCTGCAAGTCCAGCACTGCCGAAAGCACATTCCCGAACCTTGCAGGAAAACCTCCGCTGGAAAAATTAATTCCACGCATTCCCCACGGATTCACAGTAGAGAAAGACGATGTGTTATAATCATCGCTGAACACAAACGGATTGTAAAGCGATGCACCGTCAAGAATCGTCAGCACTTCGCTCGGGTCGCCTCCGCGAACAGCAATGCGGCTTCCTTCGTCCACCTGATTCGAACCCGGGAAAGTAGTAATCGCACGGTAAAGGTCTGCGTTGGCTCCCGGAATACGCGTGATTTCCAGAGGTGTTAGCGTCACCTTTGAATTATCTCCCGAAGTAAAAGAACTTGCAGTAACAGAAATTTCGTCAGTCTTAAAATCAGTCTTCGAAAGGTTAATGTCCAGTATAAGCGTTTCGCCGCTTTCAATCTTAACGTTAATTTTCTTCTCGCCAAAGTCCAGAGCCGTACATATAATCACTCTGTCGCCGGTCTCCTCCGTTTCAAATTCATAGAAGCCTTTATCGTCGGAAGTGGCACCGTCAATCGTTCCTTCGATAACAACGTTAGCCCCTTCGATAAATTTTCCCTCTTTGATCTTCACAAAACCCTTAACGATTGCAGGACTGCTCTTAACACTGTCCTGAGCATAGGTGAATGCAGAAAATAATAATAAAAGTATTACCATACCGAAGGGTTTGAATCTGTTCATGTTTTAATATTATTATAGTTTGAGTTTGTTATTTTTATAACAATAATTGTATTAAAATAATTTTCTTTATTGTTTGCCGAATTTTTAAACTTCAGACACCCCTCACAATCGATAATTTACTAATCCATATGGGTTAGTTCCTTTTCCGTTCTCCTGCATTATTACATTCTTCGTATCCATTCTATATTTTTACAACAATACAATTATGACAGAATTATAATATTAAAGAATTATAATAATTGCTTATCCTCCGGTTATCTCCCTTACCGGGGTTTAGGCTTAAACTATCATTTTTAGAGAACTTTGTTTTAACTGTAAAATTATGTATGAATATTTACTGATTGCCGCAACGATTTTTACCATTATTGCATTTATAAAGAAATCCAAGAATCTTTTTTTCAAAAGTGTTCCGTATATTATTTTTATTTATCTGTTTCTGCTCTTTTATGAAGAGACAAGCATACTTCTCAAAGTAATTATATTTTCGGTTTTTGTAGTATTTTCAGCCGTCATTGTCCTTTACGAGGAGAATAATAATGCGAAGAGGAATAGCGTTGTAAGAAATGTAAAAGAGGGTTCCAATGAGTTTCAGAACCCACTTTGAATAACTGTACCTAACGCTTACCTAATTCTACCTATGTTGATCAATTAGAATGCTATTGCCGTCGGGGTCTTTAAGAGTTATGTGTCCCGGACCCGTAGTGGTTTCATCGACTTCGTCTGTCAGTTTTACACCGGAATCTTTCAAGTGTTTTTGAATCGTTCTTACGTCGTCAAAAACCTCAAGGTTTTTAGCGTTTTCATCCCAGCCGGGATTAAACGTAATAATATTCGACTCAAACATTCCCTGAAATAAACCTATTATAGAATTACCGTTTTTCATTATCAGCCAGTTCTGGTTTATATCACCGCCAAAGACTGTAAACCCAAACTTTTCATAAAATTCTTTTGATGATTGAATATTCTTTACGTTTAAGCTTATTGAAAATACACCTAATTTTAGTTGCTCCATAATTGTAAGTTTAATTTGCGAACCGGTTTATTTCATCGAATGCAGTCCGAACATATTTCCTTCGGTATCAGTACACAACGAGCAAAACCCGTATTGACCGATTGGGAATTTTGGCTGAAACACCTTGCCGCCAGCCTGCTCAACACGATTTTGTTCAGTCAGACAATCTTCCGAAGCAAAGTAAACTAATGTGCTGTTTCCTCCTGCCTTCATATCGGCAGATTGAACTAAAGCCCCTGTGATATTAGCTGCTCCCTCTTGGAAAGGAAATGATGTCATTTTCATATTCATACCTTCGGGAACCACCATATCCATCATTTCTTTTCCCAATACAGTTGCGTAGAATTTTTTTGCTCTGTCTATGTCATCAACATAGATTTCGAACCAGGTTACAGGATTGTTTTTCATTTTTGTTAAATTTAATGGTTAATAAATATTGCAGCTATTCTCCTTAATAGCAGTAAAGAATACTAATTTAGAATACATTTCGCAATACATTTTTGCATTTCGGATTTTATTATCATTTTCACAACACCTAACAGTGTAGGAAATCATGTATTAAACCTATATTTTTGTAATAACCGTTATCTTGAAAATCATTCAAAAAGAAATATTGCTGAAAGCACGCCCCAGAGGTTTTCATTTAATCACAAAAGAAATTACAGATCAGTTAAAGGATTTAAGCGAAATAAGAAAAGGCATCGCTAACATATTCATTAAACACACATCTGCTTCCATTTCAATAAACGAAAATGCCGACCCGACTGTCAGACAGGATATGGAAAAGTATTTCAACGAGTCCGTTCCTGAGGATGCGGGTTACTACCTTCATACTTTTGAGGGCACCGACGATATGACTTCTCATATAAAGTCATCAATAATCGGCTCAAATGTGAACATACCGGTAACGAACGGGACTTTTAATCTTGGTACGTGGCAGGGTATTTACCTTTGTGAGCACAGAAATAATGGCGGAAGCCGAAAAATTGTCGTTACGGTTTACGGAGAATAAAATATTAGAAAATTATAGCTTTAAAGGAACAATTTAAACGAAATTAGGTTTATTTAAATGATAATATTAATTAACTAAATAATTATATGAAAAAACTATCACTATTATTACTGCTTGTTTTTGTTTCGGGTTATATCAGCGCACAAACTATCAACGAGAAGCAGGTTTATGAAGGACTCAGACCCGACCCTTATACTCTTTATGATTTCAGCTACGACTACAACACGGGCTCTTTTGTTTACTCGTCTTACGACACGGTAACGCAGAAATCCCGCGTCTCAAGCAATAAAGGAAACTCGAATGAGTACAGCTATCTTCAGACGAGCGATATAGTTTACGACAATTCCGGGAATTACTTCGCGGTTGCGATAAACACTCACAACGACGAAAGCTACACTGCGGATCATTACTTTTTAAAGAACGGAAAAGAAATACTTACAAGCAGTAATATACAGTCGCCGATACTTAGAAAAGACGACGGTATTTATTTTGTTGCTAATGTTAACGGCAAAGATACCCGTGTCAAATACAACTTTGCGGCTGAACAGCTTGAATACGGCAAAAGCTACGATACAATTTTCCTTGCTGCGACAAGGGTGATGTACGGTGAGGGTGAACCAGCTACTGAAATAGGTTTTACAAAATCAGGTAAAGAATATTATGCTGCCAGCAAAAACGGCAAGCACATTTTTGTTGTCGGAGATACTGAATACGGTCCGTACGATGAGATTATATACTACAGCGCTTTTGAAGACAAGAACGGAGATATATGTTTTGTCGCAAAAGAAATAGTTGACGGCAAGAATTATTATTCAGTAGTACAGGGTGATAAAAAGTACAAAAAGTTTGCAAGTATTTATCTTACCTCTGCATTCGACAACGATAATACGCCCGTTTACTCAGCTTCCGAGAATTTCGATGAGCTATATCCTATGGACGCCTATCTCGTAAAAGGAAACGAAATCGTAAGCAGGAATTTTTCAAAAGGCGCCTACGACATTCTGTTCACGCCTTCAGGAAAGCTTGTGTACACAGGCTCTGACACGCTTGCCGACGGAACTTATGTAACAAAACTTTATATAGACGGAAAAGAATACGCTTCAGCAAGTTCAATCTATAATATCACTTTCTTTAATGACGATACGCCATTCTACTACGCATCCGACGCAAATTACAACACCGCACTTTACAATGGTAAAACAAAGATTACCGATGATGCCTACTCGAATATAAACTCTTACAATGTAAACAAGTCAGGGATTCTTTCTTATTCAGCGATGATTTACGGCGATTATGACAAGGGCATTCCGAATAAAAGTTATTACATTATCGGCAATGAAAAGTTCGGTCCTTTCGAAAATATATACGTGGGAGAGTACGAAGTCATTTCGCTTCTTGTGAATGATTATGGCGATTATTTGTATATCGCATCAAGTTCAAAGCCCGGTAGTGAAGGCGAACCTATAGCAAAATATTCTGCTGTCGGCAAATCTTGGAAATCACCTGAATTTGATTTCGTCGGTGACCTAAAGCTGTACAATAATGATTTCTACTACACAGGATATAACTACAACGACGAAGGCACGAAGAACAGCAACATACTTTACAAGAACGGACAGAAACTTGCGGAATACAATTCTGTAACCAATTTAAAGCTTGACGATAAAAAGGGATTGATGACATTCCTTGCACAAAGAGATAACAAGGTTTATTACGTAGAAATTATACTTTAAAACTATGAAGAAATTCTTATTGAGTGCAGCATTTTTTGCCGTACTGTTTGCATTTACCGCATTTGAAGATGCACAATCTCAGATTGTTTACATCACAAAATACAAAAGCGAAGCCGACAAAATAATCTTTGTGTCGCGATACAAAAGCGAAGCAAACCTGATTGTTTATGAAAGCAAGTATAAAAGCGATGCAGCACCCATGAGCGGTATCTGGTTTTATACTAATTACAAATCAGATGCCGACTGGCAGGTGTACTTCACGGAATACAAAAGCGAAGCTGATATCATCGTTTATTTCACTAAATACAAAAGCGAAGCCGGCTGGAATAACTAAGTTTTATGAATAAGGGTTTGTGATAGAATTGTCACAAACCCTTTATTTTTAACACGCCCTTAAATTACACTCAACCCCCTCACGGGAGATCTTAAACCTGAAAACATAGTCTGCAAACTAACAGTTTAATGCTGATTTAGTGCTTATGCCATAAAATTAGCTTAAATAATGCTTGTTATTGCATATTTGAAGCCTGATTCATGCTGTGCGCTGACTACGGGCATACTGCCAGCAGGCTTAGAGCATGGTATGGACAAGGCATGTTAATGGGATGTTCATGGGATGTTTATGGGATGATAATATAACTAATATATTATAAAGGCAGTTAAGGTATGCTTCTTTTTTATAAATCTTAAGAAGCAAG
>Ga0172380_10001047_pt1 | contig 49349 bp, 127 predicted proteins | sample Leawe162metaG_FD_119747 | JGI IMG/M metagenome (GOLD analysis project Ga0172380, IMG submission 119747) | Leachate microbial communities from a municipal landfill in Southern Ontario, Canada - Leachate well 162 metaG | ecosystem: Engineered > Solid waste > Landfill > Unclassified | place... | reverse complement strand
CAGATCTGGCTAAGAAAGTATATGAGAAAGTGACAAATGACTGAAATTAAATTCTATGATCATTCAGAAGTGGAATTGGTTAATGTTTCTGCCGATGATGAGATGGTTGCCAGAGCAGCATGGGTTTCAACTGTAGGTGATGAGGCTAAAGAAAAAGATGCCGATAAGATCGGTGGTCTTATTAATTACCTTATGAGAGATAAGCATGGTTCTCCTTTTGAACATAACATGTTTACATTCTTCATCAAAACCCCGCTTTTTGTGCGCTCAGAGTTCCATCGTCATCGTGTAGGCTGGTCATACAATGAGGAATCTGGACGTTATAGCCAGATGAAGCCTCATTTCTATGTGATTCCAGAGGGTCGCAAGCTAACACAGACCGGTAAACCAGGACATTACATTTTTGCTGAGGGAACAGAGCATCAACTTAATATAACCAAATCCGAACAACAGCAACAGGCTCATGAAGCTTACACAAGCTACCAATATCTATTGGACCGCGGGGTAGCAAAAGAAGTTGCTCGTATGCATTTACCTCTAAATCTAATGACTTCATTTTGGGCTACATGTAATTCAAGAAGTCTTATGCATTTCCTCAGCCTTAGAACTAAAGATGATTCTGCTACCTTTCCGTCAAATCCGCAATGGGAAATAAATGAAGTAGCAAATCAGATGGAGGAATCATTTAAGCAACAAATGCCTTTGACATACGATGCATGGAACAAAAATGGTAGAGTCTCGCCTTAGTTGTAGCGTCATAGCCTGTCTTAAACCAATTAGAGGCAAGCATGGCCTATGTAAAAAACACAGACAAGAGCAGTTGGATGCTGAGTATGAATCATCAATATGTTTAATAGCTGGTTGCGGGCAAAGGCCGTCTCGGAGAAATGCAAAGTATTGTAGTAAAACTTGTCGTTTAATTGCAGCAAGAGTTAAAGAATATGATTTAACCTTAGATGAATACAACAATCAACTAATAGCTCAAAACTTTAAATGTTGTGTTTGTAAAAAAGATAATGGTTCTAGGTCTCTATATATTGATCACGATCATAAAACTGGACTAATTAGGGGCTTAGTTTGTCATGGTTGCAATAGTGCTATGGGGTATGTAGAAGACAGCATTGAAACATTAGAGAATTTAATTGTATACCTGAATAAGGCTAGAATTATGAACGAATTTGCAGCAGAATCTTTAAACTACACTCAAAGCCTCTATGCAAAAAGAAAGGTAACAAATGACAGCAGTAGATGATCTAATTAATTTACTCAAACAGAATACAGATCCACGTAGGATTGATGATATTCGTAGAGTATGGCCCGAACTGCTTGACAAGCTTCAAGCCTTGATTCCCGAAAGTCAAGGCACACATGTTGTCACTATTGTTCCACCGACTCCGCAGGGATATCAGCCAACAGCAGATGAGTTACAGTTAACCTCTACAACTAAAATGACTGGTGGGATTAGTCATTTTGCAACACCTGGCGATGCTTCCACTAGAGGTAGAAATATGGGCGTATCGGGCGAGCCAGCAGATAGGCCAAAAGATATTTATTATTGCGCTATGAGGTGGGGTTATGTAGCATGGCATCCAACTACATTTAAGCCTAATGGTAATATTCCTGGAATGTCTGATACAGAGAAGTTTAGGCTTAAAAAGTATTTGGCTGGGAGAAAAATAAAAGTCACAGTTTTGTCTACAGGTAGATCTTGTGTTTTACGTTGTGCGGACGCAGGCCCGTCGATTGGAAAAAGAATTGTTGACGTTAGTCCATCGGTATTACATAATATCTTGGGAGCAGTGACAGATGACCAAGTCCGCGTTGAGTGGGTTTCTCCCGATACTAAACTTGGATGACTTGACCTGAGTCACATTAGCTGCTAGAATCAGAACTTCAACAGAAAGGCATAAGATGCAAAATCGCCGCTCATTGGAAAATATTTCAGATATGTTCAAAGAAACACCAAAACCAAAGAGAATTGTTGAGTTTAAAGCTAGAAGCAAAAATAAGCCAGTTAAATTAGGCGCTACTTGTAATAAGTGTCATACTAAAAAGTCACTCACTGGCATCTGTTTTTGTAACTTTTAAGAAAGGCTTTATTATGATTGCAGCATCAAAAGACTGGTATATGGAAACAATTATTGAAATTTATAAAGATTATGATGAATACCAAATGGTAGAAATAGAGGATTGTTAATTGCCTGAAAGTAATGAAGCTATGGAGCCTGTGAATGATGCTTATTTACAGCTCAGAATGATGTACAACGATTTAATCAATGCTGGGTTTACCATGTATGAAGCTTGTGTAATTGTTTCACAGGTTGCTATGGGAAAGAAGTAATTTCTCTTTGTTCGGGTGTATAATTGACATATGGACGAAGAAGATTTTCCCGAAGATGAAGAATGGGATGATTGGTTTAATCCATTTCCCATGCACGTTTATGCGAAAGTAAAGAATGACAGAATTAGCGGAAAACCCTTTGGGGTGGAAGCAAACAAGTCGCAAAAATCTATTGCCAAATTCAACAGCAAACGCCAAATGCACTGTATGTTGTCAGATATTTTCTACATCAAATAATTTTGATGCTCATAGGAAATGGAATGCAAATAAAAAGGCCAGTTATTGTGTAGATCCCTCTAATGTTGGTCTGATGCTAAGCGACAAAGGTCTTTGGATCACAGAATCTACGTGGTTTGACGAATGATAGATCATCCAGAGTTAGGACAATTGGAATATCTTAAAATCTATTTGCAAATAGATGATTATCCAGAAATGTTTGTTTGCAAGTTTAATAGTGATGATAAATATTTAGCGGTTAGAGTTGAAGAATATAGGCATCCAATTGAACCGAAAACTATAGTTCATAATTACTATTTTGTTGGTGTAAATGACTCAGAGGTTTTGCAGGCAGAAAAAGATCATCGATTTCATAACTTACTATTTCAGACAAGGCCAGTCTGGTTCCTAAATTACCTGAGAGGAATGGGAGATCCAGTTTCTAGGTGGAAAAAAGAAGCCAGAATGAATTCCATGTATGAGCTAAGCGAGTGACTGATCAGGAATGGTATGAAATATATCAATTAGGCTATCATCACGCATGTAATGATGCCTTAAAGTTATATAGAGAATCAGGCGACTTTGAGGATGATTTAGAGTATCTTCAAGTCGTTGTTCCTGCATCTATCATTGAGATGCTTGACAAGGAAAACTAGTCATGTTAGGCTTCATGCATGATAGAGTATCTGGCATACCACGCAACTAAGTCCATCCAACGTCGGCTTGAAGTAGCGGCAGATTATGAAAAGGCTACTTTGAGATCAATGCTTACTGATATTGAGTTATGGCAGGTGCAAGGCAATGAAGAAATTATTGTTGAAATAACCAAAATGGTGAAAGAACTATGAAGATTTTTGTAGATGATCTCAGAGAGCCGCCAGATACAGACTGGATTATTTGCCGCAATAGTGATAGTGCTATGGAAATACTATTACATTTGTATGATATCAATACGCCTATGCTATTAGAAGAAATTTCTTTGGATCATGATCTTGGTGGAGATGATAACACTAGATATATTGTCAATTTCTTTTGTGAGACCGCATGGTGGCCCCAAATTTATGTGCATACAGCGAATTTCTTAGGTAGAGATTGGCTAGAGGGAACCATTTTACGTTATGCGCCAGAAGGTACACTTAAGAAAGGATATTGACATTTCAGTCTACTACGCAAGCGATCTTCATTTTAGTCATGAAACTGTAGCCAAAGAGCGTGGCTTTACAGATCTAGAAGAATATGATACGCATATTCTAGATGTTATGTATGATCAAACTGTAAAGGGTGACCATATTTGGATTCTGGGCGATCTTACAATGGGTGGAACAGCTAAAGAAGACAATGCCCTAAGAAGGCTTAAGTTGCTGGTTGATAATGGCAGAGTATTGCATATGATACCGGGAAATCATGACTCATGCCATCCAATGGCAAATAGAAATAGTCACAATAGAGTTAAGAAGTTTTATGAAACATTTGAATCAGTTCAACTATTTGCTAGGCGAAAAATTGCTGGTCAGTATGTCTTTCTGAGTCATTTCCCACCAACCGGAGACCATAAGCCTGTAGATCGCGGTGTTGAATATCGTCTGCGTGATGAAGGCCAATATTTTATGCATGGTCATATCCATAGCCATAAATTTATTAATAATAATCCCCGTTATATGCATGTTGGTTGGGATGCCTTTGAGGAAATGGTTCCATTAGAATTTATTGCAGAATATATTGAAAGAAATGAAGGCATTAATGCAAATATCAGTTAGTTATATAATTCCAGAACATCGTGAAGAAATGGTTGAGCGTTTTTATGATGAGGGCGATTGGTCAGGATTACGAGAAGTGTTAGATGAACTTAGATTTGAAATGGTGTCATTAGATGAGTGAAGTAGCACATAGTGGCGCAGCATTTAAAGAGATTGCAGATAAGCATACAATTCTCAGAGGTCAGGTCGGTTCAGGTCTACATGGAGTAACTATTGATGGCTATGATGATCGTGATGAAATGGGTATCTGTATTGAGCCGCCAGAATATGTAATTGGTAATGCTAAGTTTGAACAATATCAATTCAGAACACAAGCAGAAGGTGTTCGATCTGGTTATGGTGATTTAGATTTAGTAGTATATTCAATGCGTAAGTGGGCTAGATTAGCTGCTGCTGGTAATCCTACTGTTCTATTAATGCTATATATTCCTGAACAAGAAATTGTTACAGAGAACTCTTGGGGTACTGCTTTAAGAAAAAATAGAGATCTATTTTTATCTAGAGAAGCCGGTAAGAAATTCTGGGGTTATATGATGGCTCAGAAAGAACAAATGCTAGGCCTTAGACAAAAGCATACAAATAGGCCTGAGCTTATTGCTGAATATGGCTTTGATACTAAGTTTGCTTATCATATGCTTCGTTTGGGCATTCAGGGTATTGAGCTGTTAGAAACAGGCAATATTACACTGCCTATGCAGCAAGCACATCGCGATTTTCTTAAAGAGGTTAGATTAGGCAAGCATTCTAAAGAAGAAGTTTTAGAATTAGCATCAGATTTAATTCAGCGACTAGATTATGGAATCAATAATGCTGATCTACCTAGCCGTGGTGACTCTAAGGCATTAAATACCTTCTTAGCAGATTTCTATCAAGACTATTGGAAAGCGCATTCACTGATATGAGCCTAATTGCAAATCACCCAGATTTACCGCCATTACCATTAGGTCAATTTTGGCGCATTGGATTTAAGTCTTCTGGTCTTGGCTTTAAATATGTACAAGTGCAATTAAGGCGTCATTTTTTATGGTTTTCACTTAGCATTCAAAAGGAGCATGCATATGATGATCTTATCAATAAGAATGCTAAAGACACAGCAGTTTGGTTAGCTCAAAGAATTAATAAGAATCAAACAAAATTAAAAACTAAAAATAGATTAGGTGACTTAGAAGGGGACCATCCATGATAGACATTACAGAACTGAATGTAATTGACTTAAAGTTGGGTCAAGTTTTGGTAATTAGAACAGAAGAGTATTATCACGCTGATCTATATACCAGCATTAAGAAATTATTTCCAAACAATGAACTAATTATATGCAGTCCTAAGGTACAGTTTGAGGTTATTGATGGCAAAGCATAGAATTAATACAGACAAACAACAATTGTATGTAGAGCTAAGCTCTGTGGATAATTATGCATTTTTAGTAGAATGGCCTGCATTGAATCTAAAAGAAAAATTTCTTAACTACTATGGCTTTAAGTGTTATGGTCAAGAAATATTGGAGATATGGAATGCATGAGTATACGGAATATACATTTAGAGACATTGATGGTACATGGGAGTGGTGTACTTGGGATAATGCAGAAGATGTATTGAACTTTCTCAAATGCCGTGAACATACAGAAGCTGTAGTAGTGCAGCGCAAAGTTATCACTGAGGATTGGAAACAACAATGAATCCCGCAGAGGTCATCGCGCGGACGATCGCGGGTGAACGCAATTCGCAAAAGGCAGCCGAAGCCGCGCTGACGTCGCTGTCGGAGCACGGCTACAGCATCGTGCCCGCCGCTGACGTGAAGTCCGTGCGAATGGTGGCCGAGTACGCGCTACACCTGCGGGTCAACGGTGAGTGTGCGCCTGGCGGCGATGAATCGTGGGCAAAGTTTGATCGCTTCGCTGAGGCTGTCTTGCGTGCGACCGGACCCGCTGCTGCTGCCGCTGAGGAGGACCGTCAACAGACCGATGTGGAACGCCTGTTCCAACAGCACCTGGACAACGAGAACCCCGATCTGAAGCGACACATGCAGACGGCTGCCACTGAGGGGGGCCAGTGAGCACGAAATGGGAGCGTATCGACTGCCAGCAGGCGGATCGCATTCTCGCCGAACGTAAGCGTGTGGTTCTCGCGGGCCGCACCGACACCGACGAGCAAGAGTCGTATCGACTGTGGGGCAACGAGGATGGCACGCCCGTCCTGCGTGAATCGTTCGACCGACGCGCCGGATGCATCCACGAAATCCCTGCCGCTGAGGAGGACCAGTGATCCCATTCAACCAAACTTGGTGCCCGAAAACGCTGCGAGAGAAGCTGTGTACGCAGCAAACATTCGCCCCAGACGACCGAACCCGCAAGGCGATTCAAAGTCTGATCGACGTACTGGACGAGCACCGTCCGATCGGCAATGACGGTAAGCACGGAAATAGGCACACACCCTCCTGCGGATGCGAGGACCAGTGAAAAAGAAATTTGAAGATAATTGGCTATTTGAAGTAAATACTGAAGATGATTATTTAGTAATTCAAGAAACCTATAATGATGGCTCGAAGCATCAAGAGGTAGTTTTAAGTGTAGAAGCATATAAGGCACTAGTTAAATTTGTAAAAATAAAAGAAAGATTCTCAGAGTGAGTGTATATAAAGAAGCCACGAAGTAGAAATTATTAAATATGACCGCGATGCAATTATTGCAGCAGAGATGGGACCTAAATTGACAGTAGTAAAAAATGGCCACAAGTATGTAGTAAATGGCTCTACTTTTGCTTTAAATAAATATGAACTGCAAGATATGCTCAAGAAATTACAGCAAGAAGCTACAGATCTGCCAGTGCGTATTAGCAATATTAAAGAAGTATTGCAATATATTAAAGAAGAAGAGCGCGGCGCATCTGATCGTGTGCATAATCTAGCATATGCCGTATATGAGGAAACAAGTGGTGCTGACTATATGCTATCTAGAGAAGATTTTGATCAGCATTATGACTATAAAGGCTATGTAGATCAAGCTAAAGCAGCTATGCGACATCTAGGTGTAAAATGATAGAAATAAATAAAGGTAAATTTGATGATGGATGGGCACTGTGTCTGAGTATTGGTCATTCAGAAGATGGATATTCATTGACAATAGATTTAGGTAAATACTATTTTAATGTATGGTGCAGCGATGTGGCTTAAACCTCCCACAAGATTTAACCATATGTGTGATTTACCTGCATTGGAGTGTGCATTTATACAACAGATGCTAGTGACGCTGGTTGTATTTGGAGATGTGATGAATGCTTGAAAATCTCAGAGCAAAGAACTGCTGGTAAAGAAGTTTTAGTGTGGCGTAGATACAATTTTAATTGAAGCAGGCAGTAATTAATATAGAAAATGCATAGGCGCTTATATCAAAAGATATAGGCGCTTATGTGCATTGTTTATAAAGGCGTTGTTATCAAAACGTTATACTTTTTCTATTTGAAAATTTCAAATACTTGAAAATGTAGGCCATCCTATCCCCCACACACAACCACGTTTTCGATAGTTCGCCCATATGGCATCGATTCGCGCACACAGCGCTTGACATAGGCATAGGAATGGTGTATCACGCGCACGCGCGTATAAAGACAATAGCCCTATCCATTCGCTCATAAATTCGAATAAAATAAAAGTTGACAATCTAATTCCACTATGATTAACTGTAGTTACACCAAATGAGAGGCGAACAAATGATCTGGTTAGGTAAAGCACCAATTCACCCCACACTGGCAGCACAGCGTAAGGCACGCAAAGAGGCACAGCAGGACGCACACACTGCACGCATTGTCGGCACACATGAAATGAATCGCATGCGACGCAATAATCTAAATACACTCTCCACTCTGTTCTACACTGTCTAATAGGATTGCATTAGGCATCTATAGGGTGTCTAGTGTTGTCCCATTAGAACACACATAGGAGATATCATGGTCAACATCAACGCTCTTCTCAGCATCATTCATACAGGCGACTTTCTCGGCTACGCTGTTACAGGTATAGAAGAGGATCACCCATTGGTAGGACTTATGCTCGCATTGCACACACTGTTCATCTAAGACATAGGCTAGCGCTTACATAGGCTAGCCTATTCTTATGTCTATATATAGATGTATGATACATGCATACTATAGTATTAGCTTAGCTAGCTTTATGTGATTACACAGCCTATGCACTGGCCTAAGGTTGTTCACGTTTGTGCGTCCGCCATGCACAGTGGCTATCTCATGATCAAACACAACGCTTTGTTTGTCTGTCCAGTCTAATGGTTCATCACATAGATAGCAGTTCTCTATATGGCTCATAGTGATCCATAGGTTATCCATACCTGTCTTACGAGACTCATAAGCTCTTTGTCTATGCGACCTACGGCAATATTTAATAGGTCGGCCCATACTCTTCTGTTCAATTTCTTCATCACACCAAAGGCAATTTGTCAATAGTTTCATAGTAACGATTCTACTACAGGGTGTGACGAAACCCAAACGCGATTCGAAAAGATATTCGAATAAAAAAGTTTTAGAAAAGTGTTGACACCCAATTGCGGGGGGTGTTGAATAGAGATATCAGCAAAGAGAGAGGAAAGAAAATGAGTAATAAAATCATTCGAGGACCCGACCTACATAGGGTCTAATCTAGGGACGATGCTCCGTAATGCATAGCAAGGTATGACACACCGGATAAATAAAGAATGTCAATACAAATTTAACATTGGCTGGTACCCGTAAGATTGCGGCCACAACTGGAAACTATGATAATGAATGATTACATTGGGTAATTATCATAGGTCTGATAGGGACTGAGTTAGCCGTAGCGCCAGCAAGTAGCCGGAATGAAGATTAGCAATATTTATTTATTGGCTAGTTGTCATGCTCTTGACCCCAATAACAAACCGTCGTGAACGGTATACGTTAGCGTGAGGATTAGGCTATAGGTTGGCGTAATGGTAATCCATGATCCTGCCTTATGAACCTTAGGCACTCGCATTATCACCGGTGAAAATAGTGTTATATACAGGCTGTAAAAAAGTCTTTAAACATAAAAGACCAGAGGCGCTTATACAGGCTAGATAGAATGTCTTGAATGTAAAAGACCATAAAGCCTGAGAAGAGTCTATTAGCTTGTATAGTGATAGATTCTTTCCAAGCTTTATATACAGGCGTTTGGAAAGTATCTGAACGTAAAAGACCAGAATGGATAAAACATGTCTGTGAATCTCTCCAAAGTACCGGCATTCAATACCGGCCGGAAAGCAAGAAAAGAAGCTCTAACAAACAGTCTGATTCAAAACATGATCGGAACAAATGACTATAGGCACCTACTGAGAAATGACTTGAATGCTCTTCAGAGTGTTCTGTACTGGGATTATGAAAGCTAAGAGATGACTTAGTGGAATGCATATCTAATGGGTGTGCATTCCATCAAGTTCTTTCTTGCCTACCATCTATGAGAGGGAAAACAATGTCTGACAATGCTTGGAATTATGGTCGTATGATTCCTGCTCATCTGATTGAAATTGGGGACATGCTTGGATATGGCTTGCATCATGAAAAGTCATCTAAGGTTGCTGCGATTCTTCCCTATAGGGGACGTCCTGATGTGACTATCTATCTTCTAGAAGACAATCATAGTGTGATTATTGATAAGTTCATTACTCATGCTTATGTGCTTTACAACGTCTGATGATTTAGAAGAGTAGGCATATGGATAGAGTGCCTATTCTTTCAAGTTCTCAGAGTGTTCTCACTCTATATACCGGCCGTTTAGGAAATACCTAAACGCAAACAACCAGACAGGATAAAACAATGTTTACTGACAAAACACGTATGGAATGCACTACAAGCATGAGATACGGTACTCGTAGCTCTTGGAATGAACAATTCAACAAAGATATTCGTACTCTTGGGACATTCAAGAAATGGCATAGGTTGAATAAGCAAGCCTACGGATACCAATGCGATTCAATCTTCAATGTAAGACAATCCGACAATTGGGTGGAATTTACAGGAAGCTATTACCGTGGTGGGTTGTTAAATGAATACCGTTGGTTATGTGTTCCTACGAATTAATGATTTAGTAGTGCCTATAGAAATGTAGGCATTATCAAGTTCTTAATTCATCAGTGAAACAAACAATGACAGGAGTCTGAGATGTATATTTGGTCTATAGATGTACTCAGTATGAACACAGGGGAATTGTCTATATTTGACGTTCTCATCACACCGGCAGAATTGGATGCATGAAATGTATGCTGTAATGGTTACCGTTAATTACGGTAAAGGTAATGAGATTCACAGTGTATCTGGAACTTACAGTCAATCCCGTATAGATATGCTGATGGAACATTGGCTTAGTCTTCACAATCTAGTTAGTGTGGAGATAACACCTAGTTTGTAATGGTTGTGGAGTTTGCCGGTCCTAAAAGAATCGGTATATTCCATTGTCACTACAACGCAAATCTGAGAGAAAAGAGAAAACAATGGATGACTATGTAGAAGTATATGCAACTATTACAGATAGATGGAATAATGTTTATATCGAATATGCTGGAAGTATCCCAGAATGGCATTGGGAAGACAAAAGAGCATTACAAGCATGGAAGAATACTAAGCGTGCATTTCATCTAAGCGAACACACTACAGACCCTATCGGGTGGACAGTAAGGTTCAATAAGGGTTGAATCGTTATCGGATATTCGGCGGTGCTATTACAGACAATCGAATATCCTATTATCCATTCAACAGAGAGAAAAGAGAGAACAATGAATCACATCTATACGGACATGGATAACACAAAGCTACTGCTCACTGATAAGTTCGGCTCTGCCTTCAATCTGGTTCTATCCATATTAGAAGGTAAGGATCTGCTAGAGATTGAATTGACTCCACAGGCTATGAAAGCAATTGTGGAGCAATTGAACGAACATCTGGAAAATATCAACTATCAGTAATTGAATTGTTATCGGATATTCGGCAGACTATAGACAATGGAGATGGGGGTGAACCTAGTCAAAAGAGTCTTTCTAGTCATTCTTGGAAAATGTAAACACTAGCAAATGAGCAGAATTACCTATATATAGAGACACAATCTCTTTTCTAGGTAATTCTGTCCAATTTCTAGCGTTATATAGGCATAAATGTTCCCTAAAATGCTCTATTTTCATGTTTTAGGGTAGTTTAAGGCACTTTTTAGCGTTTTTGCGTATTAAGAATGTAACCCCTTTTAGACATTTTTTTCTTACATAAAATTTGTCGCCTGGCTATGGCGGTTACTTTTAGTTACTTACTCTCTTTTAGTTACCTATCTATACATTCTCTTAGTGTTTCTTCTATGTATTCTATTCTCAGAATGCTTAACCCTCCCACCGGCGAAAATACAGAAAGGCAATACAATGCATAACAAAGATGTACTAGTGAGTGAGTTTCTAGCAGAGCGTAAAGGCATTCCCTTTAGTTCTAATAGAGTTTGGACCACTACTAGACTTGACAGGTCTTACCGTATTGATAATCGCAAGCTAGCTAGTGTCACTAAATCATTCCTAGGCACTACTGATAACTACACACAAGTAGAAGTAAGCGCAATGGATAGAAAGTCTCTCAACCTTAGAGAGAATGAGACTGCCATTGCCATTACTGACAATAGCTCTAGTGGCAACTATGGCACTATTGTTATTCTGTCTGAGGTAGATCACGCTAAGATAGGAGACTATAACTACTTCAATCGTTAATGACAATTGCTTTAGCCATAGCTTAATCTCTATGGCTTTAGTTGTTCTCATTCGCACCCGCAAAATATAGAAAGGCAATACAATGTCCCCACAAAGATTCTTTATCACTAAATCAGCTTTTAGCGCAAATGATTACCACCATGCCTTTAATGTTATGGGATATGAACTTGTGTCTAATACTTCTGCTAAAAAAGTTATAGATACTCCTACCCTATTTCTAGTTGGACCTAATCAAGAGGGTGCAATTGCAGAGATAAAGCGTATGTTTGAATCTTCTAGTGCTAATGAGATTCATATTAGTATTAACTCGCAAGATGCTTTTAGTGTTTAATGCTTTTGCCATCGGCCTTAGTCGCTGGCATTAGTTGAACTATTAAACTCACATAGAAAGAAGGCGTTATGCGTTATGCTCGCTCTAATAGCTCTGATACTTATTGCACTTAGTTGCTTAGTTGCTTATGACATATCTATAGTGGTTGGTAAGTCTGAGACTTCCCAATCAAAATGACAGATATTGCAATTCACTCACTGAGAAACTAGGGCAATATGTATAAAGAAGTGTAGTTGATTGCCTTTAGTCTAAGCTTTCTTAGGCTATTGGTTGTTCACTGCAATTCTAAAGACCGGCGAAAATAGAAAGGCACAACATGCTAAACATGCTTATTGCAGACTTTCTTATAGCTATAGTCTTAATGATTGCTCTATCTACTATTGAAAGGGTTTTCTTTGATTAACAATGTATTTATTGATCTTTTGATTCTTCTAGTTATTGCTCTTGCCTCCGGCTTTATTATGAAATGGATGACATAATGTTTAATATCTCAGCAAGTGGAAAGATTCTTACTACCGGCGAATATCTGGAGCATGAAAGAAACCGTGACATTGGTCAGTTGATTGACTCTCATCAGGCAATTACTATTGCTAGTTGGTGGCAAGCGCCTGGCGGAGTAGGTAGCATTATGGCAGAGTTTGCTAGTGGTTGTGAAGTAGATAACGAACTATTGCTAGAAGATATTGAAGCGACACAAGATGAAGCCTACGCTAGCAATGCCTCGGAGAGTGACATAGAACAATTGGGTAGGCTTATGGATTGGGTTGAATCATTTTCTCTAGACGCTTGACATACTTTTTCATAGGAGTAGTCTCTAACTAGGCCAAATTACAAACAAAGGATATGAAATGTCTAAGATCAAGGTTCACGTCTACAGCTACAAAAGCATTAACAACTCTGCTAGTGGCAATCCACGTTTTGAATTGAACACAGACAACGGACGCTATCGAACCGGCCCGGATCATGCCTTTAATTACGATATTCGTAATTGGGATAGGGCAGGCAAGCTAACAGGCAGAAGTGTAGTGCTAGACCTTACTAGAAATGGTCTAGTGCAAGGTATCGAACTAGACAATGATCCTGACAACTTTATTGTCAAGCATGATAACGTGAAAGTGGCAGGACCATTTACTGAGAATCAGGCTTATAGTTGGTTGCAACGTCACAACAGCTTTAGTTCGGATCATGCTATTAAGTATGAAGGTTACTCTATAGATAAGGTCTAGTGTGATTGCTTTAGCTATCTCTAGTAGATAGCTTTAGTTGTCCTACTAGCACAATGAAAGGCTTTACAATGTCTAGGATCACTGTTAAGTACTTGGATGCACAACAAAATAACTTTAATGCTTTGCTGGGATATGCTTCTAGTCGAGAAATTGGAGCTTTGCAAGTTCGCTTTACTGGCAATGGTGGTAACACTTACACTCTCTATAGAGTAGTAAATGAAAATGGAGGCTTGTCTAGCTTCTACTGCCATACACTTACTAATGTTAGTCGATACCTAGATGGAATGATCCAAGGTGCAAGAATGACTAAATGGTCTGATTAAGCCTCTTGCATGGCTACCATCTCGCATGGTAGCTTTGTTCTAAGCTTAATCCACCTATGAAAGGCATGAAATGAAAATACACTTCAACACACTTACATCTAGTGATGTTTATATGGCAGCAACTAAAGCCAATGTAGGCATTGAAAGGTGGCATGAGAAAGGCTCTAAGAGTCATAAAGGCGCATATGACATTATTCTCTCAGGCTCCTCCGGTCACCGGGTAAATAGCAATAGCATCTATGCCCAGGCAGCCAGTTGGGACCAATGGGGAATCTTTCTAGCTGAACTTTTCTTTAAAGACTCTAGCGTTAAGGCTGGTGATTATGTTAATCAGGATCACTTCAATTGGTCCACCGGCCATAGGTACATTAATGCATTTACAGAGCATAGTCACAAATGGTTTTATGCTGGTAGTGCTGTGACTAATGCTTACCAGATTCATTATTGTGATTGTGGCGCTATTCGCCGGTATGCAAACAAGCAATATGTTAAAGAAAACTTTCTAGATAGTGTAAATGCCTAAGATATAATGTAAGCGTATTGAATGCTATGCATCGTTAACAAGAATTTAGAGTTATAGAACACTCTAGGATGCTGTTAATGGTGTTTTCCATTCAACACATGAGAGGATTCAAAATGTCTGTCAAGTACACAGATCCTACTAAGGTAGAGGCTATCTACCAAACTCTAGATGTGCCTCTAAGTCGCTCTGCAAGTGGCTATGGCTCTAAGCTACCTACTTCTATGATGATTGACTATCGCAACGCTAGAGGGCATCTAAGGCACCTTAGAGTCTATGTAGTCAATTATTCTAATTGTGGCTCTGCTTATGTTCATGTTGATAAGCAAGACCTGTATCTAGATATTGATACAGAGTATGCTTACCAAGGCGTAATGCCTAAGCATATGCTTTGATTTAAGAGCTTATAATTAGCTCTTGACATATTTAGACCTAGAGCGTTTAAAAGTGTCTAGAATCGCTTATCATATGACAATTTAGTCGCATTCTATAACCGATATAGAATAAATTCACACACTACAGAAAGGCTTAAAAATGTCTATTGATTATAAAGTTTATGAACTTACAAACGAACAGTTGTCTTTTCAAGAAGCAATTACTAAAGAGTTTGAACTTAGTCTAGGACATGATGCTAGCGACTTCATTAATAACAACAACTGGTAGAAAGGCTAATAATGTTTAGTCAGGAGTTTGATTATTTAAATGATAGTGAGTTCTCAGAAGATTTTCAGGTCACCGGCAAATAAACGGATTGGAGCTATTGCTTTGTCTATCTCTAGCAGGTAGACTTAGTTGTAATTCCACTCTACTAGAAAGGCTTTGAAATGGATATTGAACTGTTTTTGGTAGGCTCTGATGAAGATGAAGCTATGTCTAATGAGCCTTTCATTAGTCTTAAGGATGCTTCTAATTATGCCGCGCAATGCGAACATGATTTTGTTAATATCTATAAAGTATCTGCCTTTATTGATTTTACCGACATAGAAGAGGTGACCTGAGATGGATATAGAATATGATTTTCTAGTAAACAATATACATGATGCTTACTATGAAGATGACATTACTTATAAGAATTGGAGCTACTAATGTCTAGACACACAAAAGAAGAAATGCAAAAAGGTATAGCTAATGATATGCGTAATCTTCTAGAGGCAGATGAACAAATGTCAGAGGACAACCAAACAGAGTTTTTGGAATTAGCAGAGGCTCTTATTATATGGGTTCTTGACTAATTGATATTGTTTTCAGCATCATACAATTTGGCTGGTGCTGAGAATTGTTTTAATTAGCTATTGACAACTAAATTAATCTTTGGTAGGCTTCTATCAAATGCCAGACTGAAAGGGTTAGCAATGCATGATGACAACTACGACGCTTTGGCAGATGAAGTTAAAGCCTACATCAAGCGTTTTGTGTATCTAGATAGTGAAGCTAAGTACAACACTGCCGTATTATGGATTTTCCACACTCACTCTCGCAATAATGAGGGTGAATTGACTTTCGATAGCACTCCACGATTGGCTATTCTAAGTGATGAGCCAGGCAGCGGAAAAACAAAGTTGCTAGAAATCTGTGAGTCGCTTAGTGCTAAAGGTCAGAGGGTTGTTGACCCTAGTCCTGCCGGTATGCTAAGCGAAATCGCTTCTGGCAGTACTCTATTCATTGATGAATTGGATTTGCTTCTAGGTAGAAATTCAAAGCAGTCACTACGAACAATTCTTAACGCTGGTTATCGGCCAGGTTCAATTATTAGGCATCAGAGCCAGTCATATGACACTTTCTCTCCAATTGCTCTCGCCGGAATGGGTGCTAATTTTTGCCAGAATGATAATTTGCGAGCCACCTACACTAGAAGTGTAAGGATTTGGATGTTAGGCAAGCCTCCTGGCACAAAGCTAGAAAGTTACCGTGAGCGCATTCATCGCAATCAGGCTCATTCATTGCGTGATGTGATTGCATACTGGGGACGTATGAATAGCTCTGATTTGGCTATGGCTTGGCCGGAATTGCCAGAAGGCATTGAAGACCGAAATGCAGATATTTGGTCCCCATTATTGGCTGTAGGTGAGTCACTAGGACCACGATGGACAGAGTTTGCACAAGAAGCCTGCTCTTCTATGGTTTTATCTGATGCACCGACAGATGTACGCCCACTGACTCCGACAGAAAAGCTTATGACTAATCTTCATGGCATCTTTAAAGAAGATGAAGAGAAGATTAGTACGCAAGAGCTTATTATACGTCTGAGCCATAAAGATACAGCATGGTCCAAGCATCAGAATGTACAAATGGCAGCACAAGAGCTAGCATCTATGCTTAGTCCTCTTGGAGTACAACCCACTAAGGTATGGATTGGAGATAAGGGAGTTCGTGGTTATTGGATTAGTGAGCTAAGCGAAAGGGTAGAAAAACAAGCTAAGCTCATTCCACCCTTCCACCCTTCCACCCTAGAAAATGAGGAGGACCCACACAAGTTGCCACTCTAGACTGATTAAGTGATGCCCGATAACTTTCTATCGGGCATTCGCTTTGCTAGCCTAGACCTTTGTATTGACAGACAATAGCAATTGATCTATGATTGAATCAAACAAGCTTAGGAGAGCAAATGCAAGAAATGTCTAGCTATGAGATAGAAAAAAAACTTGGCAATCATCTAAATCGTTACTATACAATAGAAGAAGAGATTAACCAGCTTAATCTATTGCGTCCATCGTCTGCGGCGGCGGAGAAAGACTTTACCAAAGATTTAATTAATGAAGCTAGTAAGATTGCTTACTGGGCAGGACAATTGCTTGACAAGCAATAACTTTTCATATAGTCTTATCTCAGACTTAATCAGCACCGGCCAAATCTACTTAGGAGATATTATGGACAACGCACAAGAAGCTTTGTTTAAGGCAATGATGAATGAAGGTTGGTTTATCAACTCTAATGGAGATGTACAGAGTCCTGTTGGATTCTATGGATATATGACTAACAATGCCAGTGATCTAAAAGAAATTTATGAAGCATTCTCAGACACTGTTGAAATGTATGGCAAGCCTAATGATGATGAGATGTTAGGCTCTTGGTATGCCTACATTGACTCTAATGGAATTATTCACATTAGTGAAATGGCTAATGATATGGATGCTAGAGAAGCTTTTGAAGAGTCAGAAGATGCTTATGCTAAATGGCTTGACACAGATGAAGATGAAGTATAGTCTTTAACCACCGCCAAAATTCATAATTAACAAACACTGACAAAGGAAATAACATGGCTAAGAATCGTTATGCATTCGTTGTCAATGGCAAGGCTCTTAACATTGGCAAGGCTACGGGACAGGCTAAGGCTCGTACATTGCTTAAAGAGGCTGTATCAGCTCTTAAGAGCAAGGGATGGCACATTGATACACAGAAGACCGACCATGTGATTCTAGTAGCTCCTAGTGGATCGGTTAAGAGTGTGTCTCTGGTAGCTTAGAGGCTTTGTAAGCGATTAGATTGCCCTGGTAGTAGATAGATTGCTGCCAGGGTTTTCTTGTCCCTTGCACGGACTCTAAGAGTTTTTACATTAACTCTTGACATATAGATTCTTTAGTGATAGATTTGCTTTATCACCAAGACAGAGACACAAAGTTTCAGTCACTTACACAAGGAGTTTGAAATGGCTACAAAGCTTAGCAATGCAGAAGATACATATGCGATTGTCAAGGGTGTTCAGTTCACCAATGATGATGCGAAGAACGCAAGGCATCACGCAAGCCTTAAGAATGATGGAGAGGGTAAGCGAGGTCGAGTCAGTGGTGATGATCTTATCGCATGGTTTGAAGATGGTCAAATCGCCTATGACATTCCTGACAAGGTTGCTACTCCGGTAGACAATGGCAATGAAGTTGTGGCAGTGCTGGAAGGCTTCAAGCTTACCGCCAAGGGTGCAATCTCCAAGACTCCTGTTCGATACGAGATTACCCGCAGCATGGTTCGAGAGATTCGTAAGGGTCAGCGCGGACGCGCAAGCTCTGCTAATTTTCTGGAAGCAGGAGTTAAGCTTGTAGGAGAGGATGAAGTTGCTCTTACGCAGATTGTAGAGACCAATGATTCTATCCACACTGTCACACAGACAGACAATGGTGAATATACAGCAGAGCGTAACAAGGATGCAACTGAAAGCATCTTGCGAGAGCGTCTGGCGGCGGTAGTGGAAGAGCTTGAAAAGCTTAAGGCCACCATCAGCGAATAACCTATAAGAGGCCTCTAGCATTGCGCTAGAGGCCTCTTATAGCCTTACTGATCTAAGTACCAAACTCCATCTAGTAGATCAATCACTTTATCCCTAGAAAATCCCAACATTGAATTGTGCCAACCACACAATAACCATCTAACGCACTTACCACACGATTTAGCACCAGGACAACAGTTATGGTTATGATCTACAAACAGTGGTTTTCCATAGCTATTTGTTTCTCCACAGTTGGGGAATTTACACATTCCATTTTGCTCCTCCAACATCTCATTATATCTTTCCAGAGTAGTCCGATATGTTGTCCATAAATAGCTTCTTCTAGCTGTTTCTGACTGTGGTTTGTATTGTTTATTGCGCTCATTTCTACATTGCCTACATTGCGTTTCCAATAGATCACGATATTTATTGTTAATGCAAAAAGACGCCAATCCTTTTACCATACTACACTTGGTGCATTTCTTTAATCCTTTTGGGATATAAACTTTACTGTAATAGCAGTTTTTGCATACATCTAAATATTCTTGGCGCACACCCTTTACATAACCTTTGCTTGGAAAGTCATACATAAGCTTAACTCTTTTACAATTCATGCATTCTTTACCGCCAACTTTGTTTCTTCTGGTTCTGCCCTTTTTAATTCGCTTGCACTCTATGCATGAACCATCATGGCCTAGCGGCCTAGAAGCATCACTATAAAATTCGCTTTTTGGCTTCTCAACTTTACATGTAAAGCATATGTGATGGTCAGGCTTATCTGATTTAGGTCTAGCCCCCATACATAATTTACAATATTTCCTAAATCCAGTGGGTCTTGATGAATCTCTATGAAAACTATTCATTGGTAAATCTTTTTTGCATTTACCACACACTTTAGTTTTTCTTAAATAGATTCTTGATAGTCTTGACAACGACCTTCCTTTCGAGAGAATCCAAGCCTAGCCGCACAGCGATCAGAATCCAAATTTCATAAGTTATATACCTAATAGATATATTGTTTTGTTTTGCTATTTGATTTTAATATATCTATTAGCTAATAAAGCTTATCCTCAGATGTAAATACTATTTCTTACAGCCCGTCAAAGTTTCTGATCCAGACTCTTGACACACAGAGCAACTTCATATAGACTTAAGTTACATCAAACAGAGGAGATTAAAATGCCCGCAAATGTTGAGACCTATGGAGATCAAGCTTCTGTAGTTTCGCTTAGGGTTCCCATGTGGCACCAGCTTTCAGAGCCTATCACAGAAGAACTTAATCCATATGAAATGCTAGAGGCAGCACATTTGGCAAATTGGAATGTTCGTGGTCTTTCGCTTAACGATATGCTTCCAGAAGATGTTTCTACGCATATGGATAAGCAGGTTATTGTAAGGGACAACCCTTATTACAATGCAAGTGATCCTGACAGCAAGCCTGTAAATGCATTGGGCGTTGTCTCTGGCAAGTATTCTATTGCACAGAATGAAGAAATGGCTGACTTCATGGAGCTATTGGGTGCGCGCATGGAGACAGCAGGATCTTTGTTCAATGGCACATTGGTCTTTATGACTTCTGCTCTTGAAAGGGAAATTGTTATTGATGAGCAGGGTGCCAATGATGTGATTAAAAACTATTTCATGCTTAGTACAGGGCATGATGGCACTGCATCATTTGTTGGTGGTATGACTCCAATTAGGGTGATTTGTTCCAATACCATGAACCTTGCGCGCCAAGGAATGGTTCCTACAATCAAGATTAGGCATAGCAAGAGCATTCAGGATCGTATTGAAGATGCTAAGCGGGCAATGAATTTGGAAGTTGAATACACAGAAGCATTTGCAGAAATGGCTAATGAACTTTATCAGAAGCCTGTAAATGATAAGGAGTTTTTCAAGATCATTCAAGCAGCTTATCCTGAACCTGACAAAGATTCTTCTAAGGCCGCGCAGACACGTTGGGATAACAAGCGCACCACTCTACAAAGCTTGTGGCATGGTCCAACACAGGAGAACATTCAAAAGTCAGCCTGGGGCGCTTTGAATGCCCTTACAGAAGACTTTCAGTGGAATCGTGGCACTAGGAATGACAACCAAGAGGCGAAGCTGGCAGCAGGTAGTGGGCTGGATGCATTGGCCAATAAGGAACGCAACAGGCTACTGTCGGTAGTATCAGAGTTTGTAGGAGTCTAAGGTATAAGCAGGGTTAGTCAGAGCATAGTCTCTGGCTTTCCTTGTTTATATCTTAAAAATCAATTAAACCAACTATAAGAAAGTATAAGATGAAGCGTTATATTATCTCAGGGGCAATTGGTCTTTCTTTGCTGACCGGCGCATGTGCGGCAGAAGATACTCTGACCGTAACCGTACCTAATGCTAAGACCTATGCATCGACTGTATCAACTCCTAAGCCACTAGAACCCATTCGCACTAAGGATGGACGAACAGGGAGTGATCTTCTCTCTGATGCCAATGTAGAGGTCTCTGAGCCTTACTCCAAGCAAGTCTGCTCTTATATCGAACCACTATTAGAGGATGGTTATTCAAGCGATAGTGATATGCAAAGCGTTGCCATCAAAGTCTTTAATGATAAAGACCAGACTCTTAATACTGAACAGATTGTAGCAGTAGTTGTGTCTAGCGTAATGCGGGTTTGTCCAAACTTTATCAATCTAATTAAAAATTCAAATTAGAGTGTAATTTTAAATACTCAATTGCATCGTTTAATTCTAAAATGCTATCTTTGGCTTGACCTAAAAGGAAATTGTGCTTTGAACAAAGTAGTTGTCTAATGCATTTACCACAAGATTTAGCAACTTCGGGGCAACAACTATGGTCGTGGTCCACAGCTAAAGGCAAAGCATTGTAATTGTCCTCTTGACTTCTAGCTCAGATTGAGTTATGCTTCTCTTACAGCACCGGCCAAGTTAGAGGGCGTAATTGCAGAGTCTCTTTATAAATGGAATAATGTTTAAAGTAATTTTTATACAGCAAAGGTGGATTTCATGAATAAAGCACAAAAATCAAAAATAGCAGAATACAAAAATATTCTTGACAGACCATACAATAATTTTCATCCAGAATTGGTTGACAATTTTGCCAAAGAGTTATTGGCTATTGATCCAACGCCGGACTTCGAGCTATATTGTGTCAAATTATACTCTACATCAACTAAAGTAGTAAAAACTAGTATGTTTAGAGAAGAAGCAGATCTATATCTAGAAGAAATACTACATATTAAAAAAGCTTCTAATATTATTGAATATGTTAAAGGCTGGCGTCTAGTATTTCATACAATTGATAAAAAAGAAGCTAGGTATGAAATTGAGAAGCTATGCTAGCTCTAATTCTCACAAATAATAGATTTCTGTTTCACAGATGGCCTTATGCCATCTCCACAGACTGAAACTGCCTTAGTTTTTATATGGTATAATTTTATTACTATGGTATATGAAAAAACACAACAATTAAGAATAGATGAAGGTTTGTGCAAAGATTGCGGTCAACCCAGAGGTATAAACGGGACAACAATTAGGTGTCGAATTTGTGCCAATGATGCAAGCACTAGAGCCTCTAATAGTAAAAAAAAGAAACGTGATTTCTGGTTACTAAATGATGATTTATGCAATCAATGTGGAAAAGAAAAAGATATAAAATTTCAATTATGTGAGGATTGCAAAGAAAAAGCAAGAGAAAGGTATTCAAATACTTTCTTAGAGCAAAAAGAACAAAGAATATTAAACAATGTTTGTTGGATGTGTGGAAAATCATGTTTCTTCGACAGCCGTCTTTGTCAAAAACATTGGCTTAAAAGCTTATTGGAAAAGTATAAATTTGACTTAAATCAACAAAATTTATTATTTGTAAAATTAGAAAAACAAAACTTTGAATGCTTTTATACAGGAGTTAAATTAACACCAGGAACAAATTGTAGTATAGATCATATTGAACCAAGAAGTAAAAATGGCAAAATTAATGACCCGGATAATTGTGTTTGGGTTGATAGAAAAATTAATATGATTAAAAATAATATGAACCATATTGAATTTGTTGATCTATGTAAGCAAATTGCTCAAAAGTTTTGAGATAATAAATTTATAAGCTTTATTATTCATATTTACATTATAGCATATTAATTTGTGAAAATAATATTAAAGGAGATACATGAGAGAAGCCTTATAAGCGTAGATATTAATCTCAGACACCGGCAAAATGCGTGATATAATGCATATAACGCCAAGGATCAAATACCAACAACTAAATAAGAAATGCCCATAATATAACTTTCCTTGGCGGGATTCAAATATTATGGGCATTTCTTTTAATTTAATAGAAAAGAGTAATCCCGCCAAATGATTTCAGAAAAAAGTATAAACCCTTTAGATAAACGACAACGCAGTGACAGAGCTGGTGCAACTTGGGGCGTTGCCAGAACCGGATATAGGCTCTATGATAAGCACTATGCAGGCTACATGGATGATGTGGAGCCTACCGAAGACAAACAAGTGCTGGACCCAATTGAAGAGATATTGCAATTAGTAAAGTCTTGGGCGTATAACAAGTATAATAGCTTTTATACCAATAATGAAGAAGACATTTGCCAAGAACTTTCTATAAAATGTTGGCTATTAGAAGAAGCTGGCGAATTTAATTACACTACAAACCAATGGGAAAGGCCTAAATATATAATGACCGCTTTAAAAAACATAGTTAATGACTATGCAAGGAAAGAACTTAAGAATTCTAATGTTGTAGCTATGGCTAAAAAAGCTAAAGAATCTTATTCAAATGAGATTTATTTTCTAGATCACTCTACAATGTTTAGTCAGAAAACCCTGAAAGCAGCTTTAGTTTTATTTGTTCTAGAGCCAGAGATTCTTTCTATTATTAATAGAGACACTATCTCACGTGTTTATAGTCATGAACTTAGATACCATGAACACAAAGCATTAATTGAAGTAGCTACTAATCCTAATGCTTCTGATACTTCATATAGATATCTTAATAAGGTTGCTACTAGACTACTTCCTTATGTTAATAGATGTAAATAGTCTAAAGTTCCTTTCAGTCACACTATTACTAACGTGAGATTTTGATATTTTGGATCTTTTTTCTTATAATGTTACCAAGTTGTTATTATAATGCACAAGAGTACTACATGAGTATTAGACTGTTTTGGCTCTTGACACATGCTCTTGTGTGCTATAGGCTCTTGATATGACACAGACCTGGGAAGAAGTAGCTAAAAATAATAAAGAAAAAATTGAAATACTTCATCAAGTAAATGACCTACTCAACTATTCTAAAGATCCTTTAGGCGTTACTGCTTGGTGGTCTGAGGCTAATCATTGGTTTGGTTATTATGATGAAGAAGATTATCTAAGTCCTCTTATGGTTCTGGCATTTAAAGTGCCTTATGATATGTCCAAAGAATTCTTTCTTATTTGTGTTCAAAAAGATATTGAAGATATGTCTAGAGGAATGTAATGACAAGAATGGATAAACAGGGTCTATTGCTATTGCTTATAGCCTTTGTTATATTTTTGATTATTGTATTAAGTCAACTCAGCTAAGCACCCGAAATAAGGAAATTTAATGACTAGCGCATTAAATGATACCAGCGTATTAGAATCATGGATTATGCGTAGAGGCTTTGAAATACCAGATTGGAACAATGTAAATGGCTGACACATACATAAGAGAAGCTTTAGAAGATCTATTGTCTTCGCAAGAACTTGCACTAAGCCTTATTTCAGATCCCATTGAATATAAGCAAAACGATATTGTAAAAGGGTATAAAGCATGCCTTAGAGTAAGTATTAAGCACCTTAAGGAGATATTGAAAACATGACATACAGACTTAAGAATAGATTCTATTTAGAAACACATTGGCCTTCGCGTCTTCTGAAATTTGGCTGGGGGAAAGTATTTGATATTACTCTGAGACCATCTTCTTTTAAAGACTTTGCATTTGTTATTAAGGTTAAACATAGAACTCTGTTAAAAAGCAACAGTTAACGCTTCATGGTCAATAGGCTCGAAAGCTCTTACATCGACTCCACGTTCGTTTTGAGAGTCCTTGGTTCTCAGGGCCTCGTTTACTAGATTTTGTGCAGCATTTTGGTCTCTGTCATGCTCACTAGAGCATTCAGGGCAGACCCACCTGCGAATGTTCAATGCTAGTTTGCCTATGCGATAATCACAATTAGAACACAATTGACTTGATGGGAACCATCTATCAACAACTACTAATTGCCTACCATATAATTCACATTTGTATTCAAGCATTGATCTTAGTGTTCCAAAAGATACATCTGCTAATAGCTTGGATATTCCTTTTGCTTTGTTCATACCTTTAGCGTCCAAATCTTCAATAATTATAACTTGGTTGTCGTTAATTAATTGTTTGGTGATCTGGTCTAGATTGTTTCTTCTTAGATTGGCAACTCTTTTGTGTTTCTTGGCTAATATAAGTCTATGCTTTTCTTTTCTGTTTGATCCGTTTTCTTTACGAGAAAATTCTTTATTTGCTTTGCGAAGCTGTTTATTAGCTCTGTTTAAATATCTAGGATTTTCATAAATATCACCAGTGCTTGTAGTAATTAGAGAGCTAATGCCAAAATCTAAGCCAATTATATTCGCGTTATCATCTTCAATGATTCTAGAATTTTCAACAGTAAATGAAATATAATATTTATTGTCTGATTCTTTTATTATGGTTACTGTTTTGTATTCACTTGGAAGATTTCTTGATAGTTTAAATTTAATAGAGCCAAGGCTAGTGAATTTGACTTTATTTCCAATCAATCTAGCATTTTTTATTTGAAAGCTAGCAGACTGATTAGATGATTTCTTTTTATATTTGGGAAAGCCACCTGGTTGCCCTTGTTTTAATCTACGAAATGTGTTTTTCATGGCTATACCAAAATTTTGTACCGAAATATTTAAACAGGTGTATGGGCTATTGGATAACCACTCTCTTTCAGGTGTTTTCTTTGCCTGAGTAATAACCAATTTAGTTAAATCATAAGAACTTAATGACTTACCAGTTTCATCATAGTGCTTCTGTGAAAGATTAATTGCATCATTATAGACAACACGAGTACAGCCAAAAATTTGCTCTAGTTGCTGACGTTGTTGCTTATTTGGATAAGCTCTGTATCTGTAACGTAAATGCATAATGTCCCTTTCAAAGAAAAATCCCCAGTCAAACCGACCAGGGTCTTGACTGGGGAGGATCTATGTGTTAGTCTAGGTTTTCCTGGTCGGTACTAGAACTACGATAATTATAACATATTAGTTTGTGAAAATATGAAAGGCATTGGGATGAGCAATTTGGTTAGTGTATTTATTGAACAAATGTCTGAGCATGATTTACGTGAGGCTCAGAGAATTTTCTCAATTGACACCGGCAAATATGCAGAAGAATTAGAGCTAATTGATACACGGCTTAATGAAATTAAAGAGGCTAGAATTATTGCTAGAGAATTACGGAAAGAGCAGCAAAGAATTTATAATGAAGAGCAAAAGCGCATTAATGCCATTGCATCAGAAGAAAAACTTAAGCAACAAGAAGCATGGCTTAAAAATCCTCTAAATGCGGCAACTAAAAAGGGTTGGGAGGCTATGCGTCTTGGTGTACCTAATCTAGATGGCGTGAACAGCTTTGAAGAGCTTCCAGAGTCTCTTCTGTGGAGATATGGGGCTTTTGCGCGTGCTGTGCTAGGTTATCCCTTGGAGCCAGTAGTGAAGTCTAAGAAGCAAAAAATGCGGGAAGATCAAGAAGAAGATCAAAGAAATAGAGATCACTATGGCTTTTATGGACATGCTTGGAATGACTAATGTATATCATCGTAAAGGCACTATAGAAATTACCTATAGTAATGGCATCAAACAGAGATTTCAGCTTAATGGCGGCAAAGATAGCCTGATAGTACATCATAAACATACATACAAATACATTGGACTAATGGTGAACAAACTAGATGAATTCTTTTGGAAGTTCACAATTTATGTATTACTTCCGTTGACAATAATTGCATATTTTGTGGGTCTGTCTATAGGTTTCTCATGAGGTGGAATGTCCCATTTAAGGGAACACATGTTGTAGAAACTCCACCAATTAATGCTGATTTTAATCCACCAAGTGCGCTTTTAAGGCCAGATATGAAAACATATACACTAAATCATGAACAGTTTGTCAACTATATGAATTTGCTTAGTTTTTCTCAGGTCCAAGGCAACTATACAACAAATCAGCAAACATTGTGGCAGCAAAAGCGTATATTTGATGAACTTTTGGAGGTGTCTAAAGATGCAAATTGATAAAGACAATTGGAATCATGTAATTGATGCCTTTTATATCAAAGAGTCTGAGGAATACTTTATTGAAATTGTAGATGATAGATATCCTGACAACAAACAAAGAGCAATTATTCTATTAACTAAAGAAGAAGCATTGGCATTTGCTGATGCAATTATAAAGGAGATTCATAATGACCAGTAAAGCACAAATTACTGAATGGTTCAATAATAGCTATGTAGAAAATGCAACAAACATGGCTGTGTTTATGGATATCATGGATCATGAAGACTATCCTGTATATTTAGTTGCTTCTGATACACAAGATTTGCGGCAGAAGCTAAATAAAAAACAAGATCGTCTAATGGAAGTGTATAGCTATTCAGTTCCACTGAGTGATCAGATTGATTTACCAAGATGCTTCAACTACAAGGTGAATAATGATTAAGGTATGATACAATCATTATATATGAAACTTAGATACCGTTACAGAAGCAGCAGAGCTATTGACAGAGCTAGCTACTTTGGGGTACCATATTCCTGACGGCGTGATCAATGACCTTAGGAGTGAAGAAGATGCGTAATGACAACTTTTACCAACCAGATTTGGACTACAACGCTGAGCCTGTAGATCCCTTGGTGGACCCAGCAGAGGCATGGGATAGCTTCAATGAGGATGACTGATGTGTAAAGGTAAATACAGTGGATGGCATCTAACACACAATTATGGTAATTGGGATCGCAAAGCCATTTACTTCAATAATGGTTCATCATCTTATTCAAATCAAAGGCAAGAGCGTATATGTAAGCGGTGCAATTACAGGCAGACAAGGGATTTAGCGTGAATGAAGAAAGAATCACCAATCTAGAAAATGCTTATATAGAGCTAAGTCAACATTTTATTGAGTTTCAGCGTTTTGTTCTAGATATTATGCAGCAAGATATAGAATATGATGCTAAAAAGCAAGAGCATAATGAAAAGATTAGAGCCATTCAAGAAGAAACCATTGAAATTATAAAAGAAGCATTTAAATGAATGTTGAAGTAGATCTTAAATGGCTATTGGCTAAAGCATTTGAAGAAGGTTGGCGCGCTTCTTTTACAAACGGACTAGATTATGATGATAAAACAGATTATTATCCTTACAATACAAGTGGAGATTTTAAGTATTCCATAGGCGATAGAACTAATCCATATAAGGACTTGGCATGACTCACATAAATCATAGTAAATATCATCAGTATATGTTAGAACTTGGTGCTAGCTCAGAGGGATGCTGCTCTGTATGTTTAGATACTTTTGCTTCCCCCGAAATGGCGGGAGTCTGAGTGAAGTTATATAGCATTAAGCCAAATAAAGCTCCAATATATGCTATTTACTATGATGCTAGAGATGATAAAGAAATAGCTGATTATTTAAAGGCCAAACTATGTGGTCTTTTTTTAGATCCAGATGATAGACATATAATTCTTTATGCTGGCACAGAGCATGAGCTAGAGGCATATCCTGGTGAATGGATTGTAATTTTTGCCGGAACAGTATTTAAAACATTCAGTCATTCAGATTTTGTATACACATTTAACCTAGAGAGAGTAGAAAATTGATTAAACGAATTATTGCAGCATCAGCCATTGTACTAAGCACTTTTACATTGGCAGCATGTGGCTCTAATGTAAGTGATGCAAATGTAGCATCAGAAAATCTATCAATTGCAGCAGAGCAGTTTGAATTAGTAAGGCGAATTGTCTTTGTCAACGGCATTACAAATGAATATCTCTTTACCATTGAAGGTCGCTGTTCTCTTTATGATGATGGTAATCAGCTAGAAGTTACTTGCAAAACTGCCGGTGGAGAGTTTAAGAAACACTTTCTAGGCCTGAGTGACAATGTTACTTATATTGCAGAACAAATTGAAGGCGCTAATGTATCTGTAGATCATTACAGAGTTATCTTTAAGCCAAGTGTAATTATTCCTGATGTAGATATGGTGAATTAATGATAATGACAACAACTGGAAATCCTGTATCAAAGTTTAATAAAGAACAAACAAAATTAATTGAAGCATGGGCATCTGCTATTCATTGTGAGCCTGAAGAAAATGCTGAAGATCAAGCAACTTCTCTAAAAATATTTCTAACAGAATTTAGTGAAATTGATTCTACGCCTGACCCTGAAACATATTGCATTTGGGTTAAAGATGAATGGAAAGATGAATCTCTTTATTCTGGATTAACATCAATTGAGAGAACAACTAATAAGCTAGCTATGATTATGCAAGGTGTCAATCGGAACTCTGTTATTGAATACAAAAAGGGTGAGTATCTTCTTACATTTTCTGGTGCTCGTTATGAAATAAGGAAAGAGGAATGAGAGAATATAATCAATCTCACATGGTGACATATTCTATTGCTTATCTGAAACTAATGCAAATGGAGTCTGAGTTCAAACATCAATATTTCTTACAGACCAGCTACAATCGTTGGCTTTATTATGAGATTGAGAAAGAATAATGCTGATAGGTAAACCATATTTGGTATTGGATGAATATCATTTTAGCCAGTATGTTAGTGAACATTACAAGAGACCTTATTGTTTACAACAACAAGGAGATAAGTTATCTAATGGATCTGCTGTTTTTCTCAGCGTCCCCGGCGAAGGATGTGGTGATCATTATGAAGCTGTATCTCTAGAAGAATGGCTAAATACACCTGTAGATGCATATAAATATGATTTTGAATTTACGCGTGAATGTTATCCTGAATTAGAAATTGTAGCTAGTGATCTACATGCCAAGGGTCTGCTGGCTGCTGGTGAATATATTATTCAAGTAGACTGACACTTGCCCTCTTGATCTGTCTATTGACTTGGCTTGATCAAGAGGGTATAGTTATGTCCAACCTAAGGAGACAGCGTGGATCTAGACATTGATAATCTAAAGACTATTCGATTTGCATTGGCGGTTCATAAAGATACCATTAAGCCATATGTAGATGTAAATGTTGACGGTTTGCTGGAAGATATTGATCGTGAAATTTCTAGCTTGGAGCCTGAGAAGTTTGCATCTTTGATTGATGTAACTGGCCAATATGTAAAATTTGATGATGACAATAAGAGTTTGTATGATGGATCTTGGTTTAAAACTATTACATATAATGCAGAATGGCTTGAATACATGAATCAAGAAGATCCTGGCATTTCTTATGTTAAAGAATTTGCCTATAGCAAAGGTGATGATTATGACTTTGTTAAAGAGCAAATGGACAAGGCTCATGAATTTGCAAATAATTTGTCTGATAACCAAATTGAAGCTCTTATTTTGAAGGAGTCTGAGTAATGCCAAAGACTAAAGTTCTTATTAGTAATTTGCAGAGGCAATTGGATGGTGCTTTAGCTAAGGCCGCGCTCTACAACACCCAAGGGTTGCATCAACAAGCTGATATTTATAGTGAGCGTGCAGAAGGCATTTGGCAGTCAATTCAAATTGTGAAGGAGTGGCGGCGTGAAGTATAAACCAATCTCTTATAACATCAAAGTAATAGATAATACTATTAGGCTTAGAAAGCGTCCAGCTTTAATTACTTTTTATATGTATGTGCCAGCATTAATCTTTTTACTTTTGGCTATTTTGACAGGCTGGACAGAAGATTTTGAAGGTGAATCATTTATATCTAATGCTGGTGGATTCTTTATTATATTTGGTGCATTAGCTAGTTTAGGTTCATTATTTTATAATCTTAACTGTGGCATAGATGGTAAAGGTATGTTCTATAGAAATCAGTCACATTACATTGCAGTTAATTATCTAGATCCAGAAAATCTAAACAATAGCATCTATAAAGAAGCATATGAAGATTGTTTGAGTGAAATAAAAAATAATACTTTTAGTGGATCATATTGGTCTAATGTATTTAGAGAACTTAATCAGGAAATTCGTGGCCTAAAATTTGCGGAACAGAAAGCTAAGTCTGAGTCCATTAATTCTATTCCTAGAAAAGACTATGTAAGCATTATGAAGGATACAAATGCTATGTATTTGAAAGGCTTTAAGTGATGTTTGTAGTAATTAGAGTTTGCAATAATCCATCCATTATGTCTGACGAAGATCCATTTGATGTAGAAGTATTGGGCATATGGCTGGATGAGCAAAAGGCTATTGATTGGTTAGTTGAATATACTGATTCTAGTGATGATCTTATTAGTCATTATTATGTAGAACAAGTGGCAGAATGAAATACACTAATGGTTCGGGTTGGGTAGAAGAAAAACATACTATTCCATTTAAGATTAATGTTAAGTCATTCCTTATTGCTTTATCTTTTTGGACACCTTCAATTATCTGTTTGATTCTGGCTCAATTGACTGGCTGGACAGATGGCAGCGACCCTGATGGAGATAGGATTTCTAACGCAGCATTATTTGCCTGCATCTTAGGCATTGTGAGCATATGGATTGCAATATGGTACTCAATTGAAGCAGAAAAGCCACCTGTGGAATCTAAAAATGCTAAATTCTTTAATGTGAATAATTTTAAGCCAGAATATTTGCATCTAGAGCCATATAAAGAAGCTTATGATGATCTTATTGATGAGATTAAACGCGGTGATCATACAGAAAATGGTTGGTCTGATGTTTTTGCATCACTAAATAAAGAAGCTGAGCGTTTTATTAGAGAAGAAAAGAGGCTCAAGCAAAAGATTACGCCTCGCAAAGACTATGCAGCTCACCTAAAAGACTTTAATGATACATATTTTGGGAGTACTAATGTTTGATTGGCTTAATAATATAATGGATGCATTTGCTGATACATTAGATATAATGCTAGATATCTTTGAGGAGGACTAGTGATTGACAAAGAACTTTTTCTAGATTTAGTACAAAACCATCATCATAAGGGTGAATATACAGACAATAAAGGCCACTATTGTTTGATTGGTGCAGCAGCAGTTGCTACAAATACTTGGCATAAGGAGTGATGTTGAACACATTTACAGACTTTCAAATTCTATTAACTACATTATTCTTTTTTCTTGCAGTTCTAGGCATTATTTTTTCTATATTTTCATATTCTCTATGGCCTTTGTCCTTCTTTAGCCTGATGGCATTACTTATAGCCGTTATTGGCATTGTTGATTACAACGATATGGTAACAACTTATACTGACAAATGTTCAAGAGTTAGTGGCTATGTACAAAGCATGGAAAATGGCCTAGGTAATCAACTAAGCTGTATTAGAGATGGGAAATTGATCAATGTTTAAATGGTTTAAGATCCAGTTTAGAAAAAGAAACCACATGGCATTATTGGATTGAAGAAGCATAAACATAAAGGCATCTATTAATTTAGGTGCCTTTATTGCTTGACATCTAAATCATATTTGAATAAAGAGACAAAATTTCTTTAGCCCATTTTACTTTGTCTTCAATTCTTTGTCCAGAAGGTTGAGAAGTGTTCCATAGTTCTAGATTGCCAATACAATTATCGTTGCGAACACCGTTAATATGATGAACATTTTCATTTGGAGTTAATTTTCTACCTAAATGTTTTTCCATAATTAATCTATGCTCAAACATGGATTTATCATAAGGGTTCAATGGATTATTTTTAGAACACATAACATAGCCCTTTTTGGTAATCCATTTGAATTTTGGAGTTGGTGGGTTCGATGTGCCTCTTTGTTTGGCTCTTCTCTTTCTACCATATTCTCTATTTAATCTCTTAAATATTGTGGATAACAATCCAAACAAAAATTCAAAATGTTTTTTGTTTTGCCTGTTCGATTTTTTGTCTTAAATAATTCTCTATTTTTTGTTTCTTTACAAATTTTACAAGTTTTCATTTTTTTATTATATCATTAAATTCTTGACCATTGACATCAAACCCCGAATCTGGTAGGCTCTAGGCTATGACACCAGCACAAGAAGCTTGGTCTGCGCTACAAGACCTATGGGATGAACATGATATGCAATATAGTGAATCTTATTGGCTACTTCATAATATTCTAAAGGAAATGTTGGAAAATGAATAAAAAATATTCTTTCAGTATTGATAAGAATCATGTGAACTACTATGATGTGCAAGAAATTGCTGGTAGAAATAAGATTTCTATTGAAGATGCTGTTCTGCTATCTTGGAATGGCTGGAATAAGATTCAAAAAGTAGCCGCAGAGCATGGTATTTATACCAAAGTTAATGGAAAAGAAGTACCTTTGGATCTAACAGATTGGGATAGAATTAATGATTAATAAAGTGCCTCTATTGCGCAATCGCGCTGAGTCTGCTATCTTTGTATCTCCCAACTATGACAATCATCATGTAAGAACATGTTCTGATCAAGTAATGCATGATTATCAGAAGGGCGATGGTTGGTCATTTAGTCATAAGTACGCAATTCTTTATAAGAATGTAAAAGATCCAGAAAACTTGGACTACACGCGCTTTAGAAACTATACAGTAAGGGCTAATTATGGGAACTAATTATGATCTTAAAGTAAAAGAATGTTCTAATGCTTGTGAGCATTGCTCACAAAAGCAAATGTTGCATATTGGTAAAGGCAGGACCATGTTTCAGGCATATTTGGATAGTCCATTTGGACCTATCTTGAATTTCAATGATTGGCGGAAGATTCTTGAAGAAAAAGATGCTGTTGTTGTAGATGAATATGGTAATAAGCATAGAGGCTGGGATTTTATTCAAGATTGCTTAGCCACTAAGCCGGAACAAAGAAGTCGTCAATACAATACTATTCGTGATCAATATTTTGGTAAATATGTCACTGAGTATGATGACTTTATTGATGTGTATGGTTTTTCATTTACCTTTCAGGATTTCAGTTGAAAGTAGCTAGAGTGGAATTAAATGCAGAAGATTTAAGTGGCTTGATGCATTTGATCAAAAATTTTAATAATGAAGACTCCTATAAAGACATAGGGCACCTATATTATGTCTTTGCACAGCATTGGGATGAGCTAACTAACTTTGGAGACAACATTGAGCATTGATGAAGATATGGAGTCATTTACACATAATCTATTTGACAGCTTTGATCAGATTAAATATGCTTATGATCCACTGATTTTTACAGAAGCTATTAGAGACTGGTTTGGCAGCAATATGTTGCATTGGTATAAGGAGCACAATGAGTGACATTTACGATTACTTTGAAGAGGGTTTTCCTCATGTTCTATCGGTTTATGATGAATGGCTAGATGAGATTTATCAATTGCATGAATTTATTAAGGCAATTGGCTTGCCTGGCTATAAAATTCAACAAGTAAAAGAAAAGTTTGGCGGTCTTAGATTTTATTGCAGCTTTGATTATGAAGGTGAATGGAATACTATGTATGGATCACTGGAAGATAATATTAAAACGGCTGAAGGTGCTATTCGTTATGTTGAATGGAAGCTACAGTGATTTATATTCTTAAAGAGAATTATGATGATGGCAATAGTATTCTAGGCGTCTTTGATTCAATATATAATGCTCAGAATCTTAGCGGTCTGAAGAATTGGCGTGAGCCTGTTAGTGGTAATAAATGGGTTATTTCAAATAGAGGCTCTGCTGTTTGGTGGTCGATTGAAGCATTTCCTTTGAATACTTTGGTAGAAAGGCCTTGGTTATAATGCTTAATTATAAACAGTTAGAAGCAATTGATTATATCTTTTTGGAGCATAAAGATACCAGCACCAAAGGATTTAAGAATCTTGCAAAGTCACTAAAGTCTTTGGGCATCAGTGGCAAGGATATAGTTCAATATGTTATTTGGAACCAACAGAAGTACATCTAATGCTAATTGATCATGGTAGACACAAAACTACATTTAGTTCATATTGGATTACTTATACACAACATGTAGATAATGTAGAGCATTTTGTATATGAGCGATTTAACTTTGCAGAAGATTTCTACACTAAGCTCTTTACATTGAAACCTTGACACACGGACTCTGAGAGAGTAGACTACCACTATGGCAATCACATATGAAGATATTGAAAAAGAAGCACTAAAGATTATTGAAGAAAACCCTACATTTAAGTATGGAGATTTTCGGGCAAAGCAGCTTGGTCTAAAGGAATTTATTCCCTTGAACAGTTCTTGCTCATACATTGATGAAGATGGTAATGGTTCATGTCTTTTTGGCAGAATACTAACCAATCTTGGCCTTAATAGCGAAGAAATCGCTGTATATGAAGGTGATGGTATTGACTCTGTTCTGAATGTTTTTAACATTGAGACAACTCACGAGCAAAGTTTTTTTCTCTCTGCATTGCAGTCTAATCAAGATAAAAACTATGAATATGCTGATGTTCTAGAAAACGCTAAAGAAGAGTTAGAATCATATCTCAGCGAGGATGAGATTTATGTATAAGAAAATAATTACTCATCTGTTTCAATGTGACAGATGTAATGCAGATTTGAATTATCAAGAATCTGCCGGGGAAGTACAAGCCATTGGTAATATCACAAAGAATCTATCTTTCTATTTGACACTTAAGACTAGCTTTAAACAACGTAAAGATCTATTATTTTGTGAAACATGTACATTAGACTTTAATGAATTTTTAGGAGATGTGTAATGGAATTTAATCAAATGCTCTGGCTGCCACAAATTATGCAGCATTGGCAAGAAGCAAATAAGCAAAAGCGCATTGAGAATCTAATTGAACTTTATAAGCTTGAAACAAATATCAAAATACATGAAAGACTTCATAAGGAGCTGGGACTTTGAGTGATCTGCATGAATATGCAAGGCAAGTGGTTCTGGATTATCTAACAGATGAGCTAGAATTCTCTAGAGTGTATGAAGATGATGATATTATTGAGGAAGGTTTAGACGATGATGAGCTATTGGAAATTCATACTCTAGCACAAGGATATCTAAATACAGTTGCGCAATGGTTTTTAGAAGATTTTAATGAAGTTTAGCAATGTTGAGCTTCATATTTTATGGAGTCATGCTAAAGACTATATTTATAAAGACAGTGATCTATATAATAAACTAGAAATCTGGGATGGCTATTGGTGGACTACAGCAAGCGCCGGTAGTTTCAATGATGGAGACTATCTATTAGTAGTTTATCTGAGAAACACAAGGATTGCTAGCAAATATATTGATCGTGATATCAATGTAGAGACGGCAGCTAAAGAATGGCTAGCTGAATATCCACAGATTAAGGATGGACGCAAATATGACTAGGTATAAAGTATGGCACATTCCACAATTTCCTATGCAGGCTTTTGAGGTATTTACAGAGGATATTAAGACTGCCGTTTTACTAGCTAACACACTAGCTAACTATGACCTATTTCAGCTAGAACACAATGTAAAGCCTGACTATTCTAATGTGCAAGGCATTATGCAATGGCAAGAGGATGAGCAAGAGTGGTGGGATTTAGATGAATATGAATTGGAGCAATTGCTAAATGACTGTATATAAAATACCAGATATGCCTAAAGGCCCACTTCAAGACGCCGGTGGTTGGATATGGTCATATGATGAAGAAAACGACTGGTGGTTTTGTAAAAGCAGACCCATGAAATATGCACAATGGACTTATTTACTTGTTGATCGCGGTCCATTAATTGATTATGTTCCACTATATGCAATTAAAATAGATGGCAATAAGTCTTTAGGTAATGCTTGGGACCAGAAATGTTCTCTGGAAGAAGCTATTAAAAAACTAGAGATTATCGCAGCAGAACAGCATATCAGCAAAATCAAAGCATATGAACGTGGTGTCAAATTAATCACAGATCATACAGAGTATGTGATTAAAGAAGCATGACTGACATTATCATAATGAATTCTGACGGCGTAGAAAAGGGAAACTTAGATGACTATGAGTTGAATTCTTCAAAACCTATGCTAATTAATGATGAAATCTACATGGTTCCAGAGATAAAACTGAAGTAATGAAATCCCCATAATCTTTAATAAAGATTATGGGGATTTTTTATGTTATTTTATAGTTAGCTTTGCTTGGGTTTGATATTCTCTAAGATAGACTCTAACCATTTAATGTCTTCAAAATATTGAATCGCATCTAGCTCTGATAATTTATCAGGTTCAATATTACTATATTTGTAATTATCCCAAATATTAGCAAACTTCTGCACTTCTGAAGGAATCATAAGCCCAAATAATCTGCTTACACTACTGACTTCTTCACCGATAATTTCCAATTGGTCGGCTGTTTCTTCCAGAGCCTTAATAGTTCTACGCTTGCGTTTATCTTGAATAATTTTACTTACTTGACGACCTTCTCGCCAAAGTTTTAAGTTAAACATGTGATTTCCTTTCACCTCAGATAGAGGGCTTTAGAAATTAATTATACCATAGGGAATATGTTATAGATTTCTCGCCAATTTGGTAGCTTACCATTTGCAATATAGCCTATAGCTTTATAAGCTTGCTCATCATTGCTCAGCACCGTTAATCTGAAGGCGACTGAGAAGGGTATATCAAGCAATAGCTGTGTTGTCTTAGTCCAATCAGGCTCTTGATTATCTTCTTCTGTCAATACAATAGAGCGATTCTTAATCTTGCACAAACCTGAAAATAAGCCTATGTATGCAGCCACACTCGCGACGGTGCCAAGCTCTGTCTGCTGTCCATAATGAAGCTCTGTGTGATTTTCAGGATGGTCTGTAATATGGTTGTACACTTTACTAGCCAGCTCTACGTTCATCTATTTATTATAGCAAAAAGCACCAGTAGAATTAACTACTGGTGCTATGCTAGCTCATACCATATTTATACTACTGATCTGCGTTGTAGTCTCTGTTGTCTCTGCCACTAACATTGATGGTGTATGGTGCTGTCTTGGCATCTGCATCTTTATTTTTAAAGACCATTTGTTCTCCATGAAGATCATTAGTTATTAAATCAGTGTCAAAATCAACACCAACTTCTTCTAAAGCATTCAGTACAGCAGTTGAGTATTTTCGCCGGGTGTCAAAAGTACCACCAACTCTAGCTAAAATATCTACTAATGTCTGAGCTTCATCTTGACTTAATTCTAGTTGCACCACTTCTACTGAATCATATCGCACAACTTCAATTTCCTTTGTAATAACTTCTGCTTTAGCCATTATTCTCCCACAGTAAAGTAGTAATGCAATTATTTACAAATGAATCAAATTCTGTCTCTTTCAGAGGCCAATACTCTGGCCAAAATGATTCATCTTCATTGCACAAATAAAATTTAAATTCTTCTAATGCTTTTCTAGCTCCGCGCTCAAAATCATTCATAACTACTCCCTAGTATAAATCATCAAACATGATATCGCCATTTTTATCTCTTGCCGGTGGATATTGTCTTACCATACCATTATATTCAAATGCCTTGGAGATAGCAGTGGCGTATTTTCTACGACTCTCTGTTTGAGATCCACCAACGCTAGCTAATACATCCACCAAGAATTGTGCCTCATGCTTGTCTAATTTCAGCATATATAATTCTTTTTGCACTACTTCTACCTTTTGCTCTTGCTTTATTACTTCAGCCATCAGTACCAATCTCCTCCATCTGCTTTATCTAAACTTTCTTGCGTTGGAATATATCCAAATTCTTGAGACATAATATGCTCTTCAAACCAATTGAAACCTTTGACTTCAAAGTCTAACCAAATAGAACCTTTGCTCACATCAGTTACTACAAAATCACAACCTGCCATTAGTAAAAATAAATTCTCACCTAGTTGTGATTGTGCTCTGGCTGTGTCTCTATTAGACCATTTATCTTGTGGTACAGACCCGGCAAGACAAAGATTAATTAGCTCTTCGCGTGTATATTCAGTCATCTAATATCTCTACAATCTTTTCTAGGTCAACAGGTGCGCCTTGTTGTGCCCAATGTTCAATAAACATCAAATCTATGATTATATAAGCGTTCAAATATCTCTTTAGCTACTACTTGAATTGCTCTCTGATATACGGTGTCTGGCATTATACTCTCTTAGAATTTCACTTATGTAATGATCTAGTACAAATTTAAATTCACTGTGCTTGCCTCTAGCGTGCATTACTTCAATGGCATATAACATTACATAGCTAAGATCACCAACTGCATAATAGCCCTTTTTATTATAACGCCAAAAGCCATTAATATCTTGTTTAAGTTTCAGTTTTTGCAATATTAATGCTCTTTCTCAATATGCTCTACTGCTGCATCTAGTGTGGGTTTTAATGCCCAGGCTTTAATATCCCATCCACAACCACAATGCCAAGTAAAAAGTGCATTTTTATCATCATATTCAATTTCATTTTCAATATCTATTGCTGTACTTTTAGCTTCTTTAGCTGGCGCACCAACAGGAAAAAGCAAAGGCCACATATAATCAGCAACATCATGCGCTGTTAACTCTGAGTCAGGTCCATAGCGCCACCTATATAGATATAGCTCTAATTCATCCTTGGTCATAGCTAGAGCTTCTTTCAATCTTATCCAATTCTTCAACTACTCTTTCAGCCACTGTTTTTTCATCAGGGTCATAAGGGTTTTTAAATTCCTCATGCCTATCCCCGATTTCCCAATGATTAAGTCTTGCATTAATAAACTTTAAGCCTGCACGCCATCCCTCTGCCCATGCTTCATAGTTTGAGGTCATAATTCTCCTAAGTTCCCTAATATATTTGCTCTTACCTCAGGGTGATCTAGGTGTAAAAGCATTCTTCTTAGCTTGCCGCCAATTTCTACGTCACCATTGCGCATTAGAAGATCACTATAGTCTTGACATGCAGTAATTATACGCCACAGATCTTTGTTTTGCTGAATAAGGCTCTGAACATGTTCATGGGGATCATATGGCCCAAAAATATCTTCAAAACTCATTCAATCTCCATAATATAGTTAACTACTTCACGCTTTTTATCGCTATCATTTAGACTTAGACTACCAAATTCACTATACCAATCACCTAGAGTTTCTACAAGTAGATCATATTCTTGCTGATTAAACTTTAGGGTAAATACTGTTTCTTTATTCAGTTCCACCTTGCACCAAACCTAATTCATGACCTGGTAGCCAATTCCATGTTTGACCTTGACTTAGATGATTTTCTAATGTAATTTCATCATCATCCCATTTATCTAAAGCATCAACTAAGCTATATAGTTTTTCATAGTCTGATTCATTTAACTTAAAGTCATTAACATCATATCGAATATCATTAACTGTAATTTCAATCATCTTGCACATCTCCAACAAAGACTTCTGTATTCTCAGGGAATTCTTCTACAGCCAGGCCAATCTCAAATTCACTAGTTACATGATAGTTTTCAATCTCATTGGCTAAGAAGTTTTCAATTAGTTCAACATCAATCCAGTCTAGATTATTGGGTGCATCTACATCTAGTGTAATTAAAATTTGCCTACGCATCCCAATCCTTTTCTTCAAAATAAATAATAATTTCTGTAGCCAATTCTAAGGCTTCATCTACGCTAAGAACTATATCATTATCACCCAATGAGACATAACTATCTTCTTTAAATTGTTTGTCTACTCTTATAGTTGCCGGAATGTCGTTATTTAATCTAAAATTATGATCTGTGCTTTGTTTCATGCTTGCTCCAAAATAGTATTTAGATAATCTTCTAGTTCTTTTAGTCCACTGCGAACAGACCCTAGAGATTGTTTGGTCTTTTGAAATGACTGAATCTTATTTGCGCTGTATTGAAGTTGGCCAACAATTTTCAATGCATCTTGCACTTGTGTATCACTTAAAGATGCTTTCTGTGGTAGCTGTCGCTTGATAGCTAGCTCTACCTCTGCATAGATCTTTGCACGCTTCTCGACCAGAGTATCATATGATCCACGCCAAGACTGCTTCCAACGCTTGTTCTGCACAGAGCTACTAGAGTCAATGTAGTTGCCATTAACCTTGGCAAATTCCCAAGGCAAAGCATGACCGCTAAGAATTAATTGATTTTTGCCACGCTGATTTACTTTATATTTGTCTTTTTCTTCAATTACTGTAAGATCATACTTTTCAGCAATTTCACGCATATATCCGGTAATATCGGGTGAATATACAAACTCTGCTATATTCTTATCTAGTGCAGTATTTAGTGAATAGTATGAATTGATATCACTAAAGGCGCTATCAGTAATTTCTAGAATATTGAATTCAATGGGTACAATATCGTCGTATTCTTCGGTTCTAATAGAATACCTATCATGAAATTTACGCCAAATGAATTCATTGTCTAATGAAGAAAAGTCTCCATCATCATCCGGCCATTCTAAAGCTGACTTCATTGCTTTGTATTCTTCATTGGTAATAATTAGTTCAACATCTTTATCAAACCAACCAATAGCTCTAGTTCTAGATTCTTTTTTATAGATTTTCTGCGGTGCCTGAGAGGATTGTCTAGTTGTATTTCTTGGCACCAAAATATCATCTACAAAAACATCATAATATTCATTGTTCTTAATTAAATATGTATCATTGCGTTTAGTTACAATCATTAAATCTCCAAAAATGTAATATTGTGATCCATTGGTGTTTGGTCACAATCTAGAATTTCTACTTGTGTTGAATAATCTTTACCCTTTAGCAAATGTGATTCTCTAGAGTGATAGTGCCCTGCCAGAATCAGGGCTGGCTTTACGCTATCCACAACTGCTCTCAGTAATTCTCTATGCGCTTCTGCTTCTCTTAGAGCATGCGCTGGCCATCCCATAGGATTATTCTGGATAGTTTTAATATTCACTCCTGCTGGAACATCATGGCAAATCATAACGTCTGCATAGCCATCACTGATAGCCTGTTCGGCTTCTTGCATGCTAATAGTTTCACCTGACCACCAATCTTTGCCTGGTGTTCTAAAAGATCTATCTACTGAAACAGCCCCGCCTAGAAATAGAACGGACCTATTATTCGAAGTTAATCTATAGTTGTTAGGTGCATAGATAATGTTAGACTTTACCTGAGCCGTTCCTGATGAAATAGGCAAAGAACTTAGATATTCTGGATTATCATGATTGCCTCTACAAAATAGTAGATTCAGATCAAATTCTTTTAATTTAGCATTAAGCGGTTGCAAAAAAGAATCTTGAAAATCAAAAGAAAAGTCACCTACATGGACAATAAGTTCGGCATCATTATCGTATGAATAATCAACGGCTTTAAGAGCATATTTAGTATTTCCATGCCAATCACCCGCAATAGCTACTTTCACAATAACCCTAGCTTTCTTAATTTACCGGGAGTGGTTTTATATTCAAAACATAAATCATGGATTGTTTGAAAATCTCCGACATTTATTTTTAACCATGTTCTGGTTCGACTACAAGACAAACACGCTCTTTTACCTATTTTTAATTGATCAGGTCTTAAATTGTCTTTTTCTAATGGTGCTCCTTTAGGACAATGTGTTTTGTTTAATTCTTTGTCTGTTCCGTGCCTTCTTTTATCTTTTGCATTATTTGATGCCGTATCCCATCTTAAATTATCGACGTGATTATTTTTTGTGTTTCCGTCTTCATGACAAACCACAATTTTTTTACCATCAGATTTATCGCCTAAAAAGGTTTTAGCGACAGCAATATGTATTTTTTGCCAGTCTGCGCGTCCATCCTTAGACATTCTAAATACTAAATATCCCCCAGAATGTGGAGTTAGAGATAAAATCTTTCCTTTAATTTTAATTTGCCTACCACTGTGAATAATAAATCTATCTAGTCCTCTAGCTCTACCGTAAGAACTAACCTCATAGTATCCTTCATAACCCTCTATGGGCATCCATATTTCTTCCATGCATAGATTTTATCATACATACAGCACCGAACAAAACAACATTCTGACTAAGAACACCATTCCTGTCTTAGTGTTCTACGATCATTATAATAAAGTTCTAACCAGCCATTATTCTGATCACCGGATTCTTCAATCACATAACCTTTAATGATGTAGCCAATCTTGTAGCCATCAAAATCATTCGCCCAAAAGTAATCCCATACCTCTGGAGACATCTCAAAGCTACTAATTTTATTATGTTTTGTCACTTTGACAATCATTGACAATATTCCTTAATAAAGGCGTTTACTTCTTCTTTAGACTTTTCCCAAAAAGCCTGACGATCTAGCTTACTGGTTTGATCTAATTCATCATCATAATAGCTACGCAAAAGCAATAGATGTTGCAGCAATGTCATTTCTTAAGCCATCCACCAAATACCTTTACTGCATCTGCAATCTTTTCTACATCAACATTATCTAAGAAAGTAAATGGCTCAGGTTCCGAATCTTTTTCTGTGGTGCGCTCTTTATTTTTATTTGCTGCAATATATGCAATGCTATCAGCAATATCATTTAGATTCTTAACAACTTCTTCACGGTAAGTATTCTTGTCCATAATTTGCTCCTAAAATAAATTCTGGGGTTTTAAATGAAGCTTGATTATTTGTTACTAAACATATTTTATTTTCGTTAGAAGTTTTCTCCCAATGCTTATTTTTCCTTTCCAAAAAAGGCAAATCAAGGTCAATGTACAAAGACCGAACAAACAAAGCCTTATTTCCATTGTAGCTTAACTTGTATGTATCTCTTGAATTTGGTTTCCCAACAACATTATCAAAATCACCCAACTCAGATCTAATCCACTCTAACATCTCTTTCGTGCCATAGATTGAAAGAGTTGGTCTTCGAGGAACAATGCTGCCGTCAACACGATATCTAATCCCAGTCCAACTATAACTACCGTCCCCATCAATATACCCAGCAATAAAGGCTAGTTTTTGTTCTCTATTTATAATGTTTGGAGGTTTTAACCTCATAGCCTTTCTTGGAACAATATTCCAATATTTCGCCAAGTCTTCTGCTATTTGATTGCTACTAAAGCTTAAGTTGCAATAAGCATTAGCTGTTTTAACAAAATCGGTAGGCTTTGAAATACCGGTAAATATTTCGTGGTCACTTTTAATATTTAATTTAAATTTTTCAAGGTGTCCTATATCAATTTGTGCTAATCGTATTGATATTCCCTTACTTGGCCTGTTCTTAGGATCTTTGATGCATCCATCCGCAGCAATAAATCCGGCCCAATAACTGTTTTCTAAATTAGGTTCTGAAAAATAATAATGATTGATTTTTTTAGATCTAGGTCTAAATGGAATTCCCCAATATAAATTTTCTGAATTGTTGTTTTTAAAATTTCCATCTAAATGCTTTATTTCTAGTTTTTCGTTAACATTTTTATCTAGAAAAGCATTAGCAACCAGATCTTTAATCAAAAATCTTTTTAAGATTTTATTTTTTCTTAACCTTACTCCGTAATTTTTTGAATTTTTTAAAATTTCTACTTTAATAAATTTATTTTTATTTCTTACTAGTCGGACTCTACCCATGTTAGAAACCTCATACAAATCCTCATATCCCTCAATAACTCTCCATTTTTCCATAACTCTCCTAGTGACTAGTCAAATGCCAAAATATTTCGCAACTTTGGCATTTGTAGGCACTAAGTATACCATCCAATTCAGGCTTGATCTTTACTGCTCTATCAATATGTGATTGTGCTAATTCTTTGGTAGCATATTTCTTCTTCTCAGGTGTTGAGCATAGAAATCTGGCTTCTGCTGCCATCTTTTCAAATTTTAAAGCTGGATCTTTATTCCGCTTTTTATTTGCTGCTTTTTGATGTGTCTTCTTGCAATATCTTTGGTTAATATCTGTTGGTGTAAATTCTTGATTACACCATAGGCAGAGCTTCACATTCCTATCTCCTATCTATTTATTACTCCTAATAATTGTAATGAATGCGCAACAAAATATTAAAAGCTAATAATAATACATTAATAAATAAAAGCAAATAGCCTATCTTTACATTACTAGTGCCAGATAGATTCACAATTATTAAAATAGCAGCTAATGTACCAATTATTCCGAAAATAATGCCAATTAAGTTGATTGTATTGTTAATTGTGCCGCCCCCTTTGCTGAAGGCCTATAAGGCATTAGTCAAATGTTCCTTGCTCTGGATTCCAACGACTTGCGAGTGGCTTAGCCTTAGGCCTGCTTACAATCATGCCTGCCGTAGCAGAAATAGCTATAACAGCAAAGATCCAGGTTGGCAATAAGACCCATGCTACAAAAGCAATTGATGCATAAATAACAAGCTTTTTATAATTTAGATCAGGCATCAGGGAGTCCATTCTGGCAAGTAGAAGCTAATAATCTGTGCTACTTCTTCTGCTTGTGCTTCCCAATGATCTCTGCGATCATCACTTGTTGAAATTTCATGCTCTGTCCAATAGTATTCATGGACCTTCTTAAGATGCTCAAGAATGTCACTGCCAATTGCGGCCATTAGATAAAACCTTTCTTATTTAGCTGATCAATGACAATACGCTTGCGATTATTCATATAGATAATTACATTTTCCAATGTGGTTTCTTCAAGAATAATATTAATGGTATTGAGTTCGTCTAGTAGTTCCAACTGGCTCAGACCCTCTAGGGCCGGTTGCATCAAGCGATCGTCTGAATTCATAAGGCAAGACTACATGAGAAATGCCCTCAAGTCAAGACCTAAGGGCATTTCTTTTACACTTCAACAATCTCTAAAAATAAATCGCAACCAATTATATAATCATCATAAAATTCTTTTAATGTTATCTCTTGCATTAAAGCTTTGTAATAAAAATGTTTTGCAAAGCATTCAGGCTCTGTATAAAACTCTTTACTATTTGAATCATTACGACCTTGGATATAACTAATTGCGGCTTTATAGTTGTAGCTATTAATCACTTGATATCGCCCCTTGATAGACTGATATAGCCCAAGCAATTAAGCCTGGGCTATATCAGATTAGATATCACTCAGAGAGTTGCTTGGCATACTCCATGAAGAATTTTTCTACTGACCAGTTTGTTACTCCATGTGCCTCCGCAAGTTTCTGAGCATTTTGTGCAGAAATCATAAACAGTGTAGTGTCTAGACGATGGTACTTCATCATGTTTGAGTCTCTGCGACCTTCCGCATAGAACTTAGCATGTAAAGCGGTGTCCTGTCTAGCCTTTGTAGCAATGAGAGTCATCTTAGTGCCTTTCTAGTGGTGGTATGAACTCTCTAGTTCTTTGACACCACTGACACTACGCCTCTCCTAGAAAAAAGTCAAGAAGCTTGTTCCGACACGCCGTGTTTAAGCTTGGTGTTGCTGCTCACATGTGCTAGAGCATGGTTGTTGTTTGCTAGAGACCTTGCCAAGACCGCTCATACTTCGCCCTTAGAGACTGTTTTTCATATTCGATGGCATCATTTATCAAACCTTCTAGATCACAGGAATTAATATTGTCTGATTTTCTAACAATCAAAGCAAGAGTTTCTAATTCTTTAAGAGTTAAATTAAGCATTTATAATTCATTATCCGTAATATAGTAAAATAAACATGCTACAAAAATAAGAAATAACATTATTTCACCTTTGGAGTAGTATCAAAAGACTTAAGAGCATCATAACGAGCATCCCAAGCAATAGCTTCTTCTATGGGGCCATTGAATTTAACTTTAATTAGATCAACAAATTCACCAACTGCATACTTTTTAAGAACCTGATATGGATCTGATGATTCAAAGTCTTCTTTATATGCAGTTGAGCCAATAATCATATAGATATTATTATCAATAATTTCTATTACAGCACTACGACGTGACATATATTGCGTTTCAGTTTCATACATGCCATGTCTACCGATACGTGGCCCTCTGTTTATACGGGCACTGCGTAATAAAAAGACCCTATCTGTATCAATTTCACTAGAATTTAGCCATTCCTGAATAATCATTCTTTAATTGTATCAAGCTTTTCTACAAAATGCTTTGCCACTAGAATAATCTCTTCCTTAGAGGCATAACGGTCATTAAAGTATGGAGTAATGCTAATAAGTTTTTGTGCGGCTTCCTCTGCTGCCTCTGGAAATAGATAAGCAATCAATTCATTTGTTTTACACACAAACATTTCTCCATATGCCTCTTTCTGTGCGCCTAGCAAACAATATGACCAACTGCCATCTGGCGCTATCCGTTCAAAAGCCCCTTTAGTGTGATGATTCTGTACTAGATCTAAAAACTTCTCGTCACTTGACATAATTTAATTCCTTAACTTTATAGATAAACATCGGCTCTTCTTTAGAGAACTTCAGCCACAGATAATTGACTGTGTTTAGCAACATCATGTTATATGTTGCAGCAATTCTGGTCATGTAGCGGTATCTGAGAGGAGTGTATGAGACAATATCATGCTCCAAAGGAAGACCTAATATTTCTCTAGAGGTTTTGCTTTCATTTAAGTATTCAACACTGAGAGTATATTTTTCTTTCTTAAATAGCCAAGCTAATACTTCATCAAATAGCCATAGATAATTTAGCAATAAAGCTAATGATATTACAATATAGCTCAACGTAGCTCCAATGACCATGACTCAGCGGAAATCCAACTAGGCGGGGTAATTTCACCGCATTGGCAGCGTCGAATAGACTGGCCACATGCAGGATGGTGATCTAGGGCAATGCGTGTACCTTCAGAATCAACAATAGCTAATACATTTTCCTTGCGCCTATATGCTACATTTTTGGTAATACTTGGAGCTTTCATTACTGATTGCGCTTTTGGCTTACGATACTTATAATCACTGAAGATATCACCATAGGTTTCAATTGCATTATTAAGAGCAGTGATTTCATCTGCTGTCCGCTTGCCGCGATGTGATGTAAACCCATTATCCTTCAAGTACTGCTTGGCTAACATCTTGTCTCCTTTGTCCGATTATCTTGATAGTGTATCATCGCATGATCTTGGTGTCAAGACCAAGGTGATAGCCTTGTCTGAAGTGATAGATCATGGTAATTTTTGGATATGTCTATACCAATATATTTTCTATTTAAGGATAGCGCCACTTTACCCGTGGTGCCTGAACCAGAAAAGGGATCAAGAATTATTTCATTTTCAGAACTTCCAGCTAGAATTGCTCTTCGAGGAATTTCCTCGGGGTATGTTGCAAAGTGAGCTTCTTTAAACCCCTGTGTGCCTATCGGCCAAACATCACCAGGATTTTTACCTTTAGGATGAGAGTTAAATCCAGATATTTCATTGGTTGTTGGGGAATTGCCTCTTCTCGTAGGTGCCCCTAATTTTTTTCTTTCATTCCAAGTCTTTCCTTTATATTCGCTGGCGGGAACCCTAATATCATCCAAGTTAAAATTATATTTTTTATTTTTACTAAAAAGGAAAATATTTTCATACCTTGAGCTTAGTCTGTCTGTGACAGATTGAGGCATGGCGTTTGTTTTTTCCCAAATAACAGAATTGCGTAAAATCCATCCATCTGCTTTAAGTTGAAGTGCTACAATCCAAGGAATACCAATTAAATTTTTATCCCTGGCATAGGAATCTCCAATATTTAGCCAAAATGTCCCTGAGGGCTTCAACAACCTCTTAGACTCTTTAAAGACTTCGCTTAAATTATAAACGTAGTCTTCAATATTTTTTTCTTTTCCATACTGACCATTAACATGATAATCTCTTAATCCAAAATATGGAGGACTTGTTACTATACAATCTACAGAATCACTAGGCAGGGTTTTTTGAATTTCTAAAGAATCGCCCAAGTATAAGAATATATTCTTATTTTCAAAATATTTCATATTTCCTTTTTCATTATATATAAGTGTCAAGACCAAGGTGACGTGAGCCAAGCAGCCACGCAAGAATCCAGCTAGCAAATTCTCTGACTCACGTTCTTACCTTGCTATATAGACCTTGATCAGTCTTTGTAAATATCTGCCTCGTAATTAGTCAGAATATTTGTCAACACCTTTAGGAAATAAAACACAACAAACGCTGTCCAAAATCCAACTGCCGGAACTGAAACATCATTATTAGCCAATACTCCCAAAAGAAGCATCAAAAACCATGCTCCAATAAATAACTTACCTAGACTTTTTCCAAGCTTTTCTGCTAACTTATTTCCATCAATCTTATTGCTCATACTTGTGCTTCCTGTGTTTGTTTTCTTTATCTTCTTGCTTCTGACGTTTACTTCTATGTTTTCTTGCAGCACTATCATTGAGTCGTCTTGCGTGCCATATTTCTAGATCTTTTCTCAAAACTTTACCTCCTTGGTAATTCCTAATTCTATGTGATCTGCACCTAGCCTAGCATGTCTTACGTTCACTCCAAAGGCGTTTTGTGAGTCCGATGTTCCCAAGGCCTCATTGATTATATTTCTTGCGGCATTTATATCACGATCATGTATTATGCCACAAGAACATGTCCATTCTCTAATAGATAGATCTTTCTTGCCACTATTCAATCCACAGCTAGAGCATAATTGACTTGATGGAAAGAAGCGATCTACTTTAACTAATTGTCTCCCATATAGTTCACACTTATAT
>Ga0172380_10001046_pt1 | contig 49378 bp, 88 predicted proteins | sample Leawe162metaG_FD_119747 | JGI IMG/M metagenome (GOLD analysis project Ga0172380, IMG submission 119747) | Leachate microbial communities from a municipal landfill in Southern Ontario, Canada - Leachate well 162 metaG | ecosystem: Engineered > Solid waste > Landfill > Unclassified | place... | reverse complement strand
ATGCCCATGTCCGTGTGCATCGTGTCCATGATGAGCTTCATGCCCATGTCCGTGTGCATCGTGTCCATGATGAGCTTCATGCCCATGTCCGTGTGCATCGTGTCCATGATGAGCTTCATGCCCGAGAGTGCTATGAACAGGTGTCTGAGATTTTTTTTTCGGAACCCCGTGAACATTGTTTATCATGACCCGTCCGAGAGAATTCATACCATTGTGTTCTATCCACTTGTGTGCGACATTATCCAGTTTGCTTCCAGATTTCTTGAGAGTATTTTTTATTTCTCGAGTGCGTTCTGGTGCATGCTCCTCCGCTAGGACGGAAGAAACATGTTTTTCGGGTACTATTCTGCGATTATCATTCATGGTATCAGCTGATTTTCGCTCATTTTTTTCTGTGTCAAGTTTTCTACAGATATTCTATCTGGTCTTTTTCTACAGCGAGATAGATTCATTGTGCTGTTTGTGTTGCTACCTCTGCTATTTGCTCTGATGCTATAATTCCTTTTGCAAATCTACTCCCCTTGATTGCTAGAGTCCCTCATCGTATCGCTATACCTCCTCATCCTCCTACAACCGCGCCAACTCATGTCCAGCTTGTGAGTATTCATGCAGCTAACAGTACATCGGAAGTCCATCAAAGTGCTGCCATACTTGCATTGAAAAATCATGGCTTGATATGTCACCGAGAGAAATCTTTCCATGCTTGTTTTGTATCTATCCAACTACTCAAACCTGGTGTCAGATTTTTTCCTACTTCTCCCGTCTTTTCCCATCCAGATTGTCGACCATCATCTTCATAGTTTGAGAGATTGTTTTGTATATGATCAAATGTCGAATAAAAATGCCGTTCGAATTTCTCACGAGACATGTATCTCATTGCGAGTTTACCGTTATCCCATGTCACCCCGAGAAAGGCACATACTTTTATTTCTTCTTTTTGTTTATCTGGATTTTCTCTGAAATATTTCTCAAGAACTTCCTTATTTTGCTGACACATTTTCCTGAATACATTTATAGATGCCTCGTATCTTGGTTGTACTTCTGACAAGATTTGTCTCATGTTTTTTTCAGTTGTATTTCTATAAAAATCGAGGTTATTCTCTAAGAGGAGTTTTGTGGTTTCAGCATTATTTTCACCAATCAATGTATCCTTTATCTCGTCTATTTTTCAGAAAATTCCTCTCATTTCTGGTGAATGATTGTCTACTTTTTCACTAGCTGGGATATCTCCCTCAAATCCTCCATAATCCACTTCTTCGTATGATTCACCCAGATCATCTATCTCATCATTTGCGGATTCTTTATTATTTTTTTTTTCTGCTACGACACTTGCAACAACGGGAGTTGCCAAGAGCACGAGGAGTCATGCTAGACCTGCTGCCTTTCTCATACGCATGCGATTTGGGTGTGTTGGTGGGAGATTGAGGAGTGATTGTGCTTGATTTCTGAGCTGATTTGAATTTACTCCATGTATAGCTACCTGCCTCGCTGTACGGCTTTGAGAAAAAGAGTCGATATTTCCAATAGCATTATTAATGGCAGCGATGTCTGCTGTATCTGGTAGATTCATGACGAATCGCAGTGGATGGTATACTCGGAGATTTTTGTCAGTTATTTTATCGAGTATCGCCTGGACTTCTTGCTTTGCCTTTTGTATCTGCTTTTCTTTTGATGCAAAATTTGATCTACCGTCTGCATTAACTGCTAATTGGAGATTTTTTTTGATGCGTGCATTGTCTGCAAGGTCTTTTGCTATTTCTGAGAGTTCTCTCATATTTCTGCTAAATATCCCGCCAAGTGCATATCTTTTACTACGAGTTCGGTTCATATACTCATACATATTCGCTTCGATAATGAGTTTCCTGTCCGCGAAGAGTTCTAAGAGGTTTTCCATTCCGTGTTTTGTATTTTTTAGTTTATTATAAATCATACTACCCATCTTGATTTGACCCTTACCAGTTAAGTAACTTCAAGAGGAGATAAGTGCACTTATGATACCTGTTTTCTTGCCAAATTTACCTCATGAAAGTTTATGGACCAAGTTATTTCATGCCGCAGCAGTACCTGTCATGATTATAATAGGCACTAGTCCATCTGTTGTTTCTACGAGGAATTCTTGTGCCGTCATTCATCCATTTATTGTATCGAGAGCATTTTTCCCGAAGGTGAATGGAAGTGTGATACTTTTTGCTAGACCGTCCCATAGTATTAATTCTCCTCACTTGACGAGTATTGTTCCTCCATTTTTTGCAAATTTTTCGATTGCACTCGCTCCTTCTGTGATATTGTTTTTCTCTAGGGCTTCTCTGAGTTCTGTCATCTCATTTCTAAATCTTCCTAAAAATCATTCTCGGAGTACTGCACCTATATTGCCCATGTATCACTCACTATTTATCGCCATTTTACGAGATTTGTGATATCGTTCGTTATTCTCTAATTTTGGATTTGCACAGAGAAAGTCAGACGCTTTTTCAATTCATGCGTCATCCAGTATTACCCATCTGATGTATCCATTCCATTTGTCATTTATACGTATATTGGTTCCTTGAGTTGCTGTCATGAGCATCACTATATCTTCTTTTGTGATATCTTTTCCGGCTTTGATTTCTACGGCAAGTTTTTTAATTTTTTCTTGGAATTCTTTTTCCCGAGGATTTTTTCACTCTTCTAAGTGTCGAGAGAGATTTGCCTCAAACCACAGGACACCATCTTTATTTTTTTCTTGTATTACAGCGTCTCTTTCAGGAGCTACTAGTTTTATTCCAGCTTTATTTATTTTATCCAAGACACGATTTTTTTCTTCTTCGAGTCTTTTTTCGAGTGCTTCTTCATCACTCAGTACATCCACAAATTCTCCTATATTATCTCGAGCACTATTGAGGGCATCTGTTGGTATTCATTGATTCACGAATTCAGCCCTGATTTCGGGGAGCTCGACTATATCCTTGAACCAGTCTGCGAGTTTATCGTTATCTTCAGGTACATATATCTTGTGACCAGCGAGGACTGTACTATTTGCTACAGCAGTGAATATCATAGTTGTCGTGATGAGATTATGTCCAACCATACCGAGAATAGCAGTTGCTCATTTGATACCTGTGAACCCTGTAGAGAGTCATAATCTCACGAGTTCCGGTCTAAATACACCTATAGCGAGTAGAGCTGGAAGCATTTGGTAGGTAATCTTCTTTATATCAAATTCGAGATCATCAATGTAGTCCGCTGTCGGAGCGAGCTTGTCCTTCAACGTGACCATTCCTTCGGGTGCTTCTTCTTTTTTTGACTCGAGGTAGGCATTTAACTTTGCCCCACTGGCTATATCCCAACCTGATGAGAGGGTACCCATTACAGCTTCTTTTGCTTCTTTTCCAATATCTCCACAATACTCTAGAGCATTTTTTATCCATGTTTTTTGTGCTTCTGGTTCACTTGGCATTCATCCTATTTTTGCTATCACTTCTGGATCTTCTGAAGCCTTTGCTATACTTCATAGACCAAAAAGAAGTAATCCAGATGCCCCACACATACGCAGGAAACGACTTCCTGCACAACGCATGAGAAAGTTTTTACCATCTGAAGGTGCTCCGAGCTTATCTCTGACTGAAGCAGGGAGTGCCTGCATGAGTCAGGTGATTGCAGCTGATCAGAGAAGTGTCTTTGTTAGAGTATCAAATGTTGTGCCATTTTGTTCTACTTTATCTTTCGCTTCTGCCACTTTTCCCCCAGCTTTCTCTTTTCCTGCTTCGATGACTTTCTCTGCTTTTTCTTTTGTCATTGCAGCGAGAGCTTCTTTCCCAAATTTAAACCCAAGAGTTGCCCAGAGTGTATACCAGGCAAATTTTACAGGTGTCCAAATATTTGACCACATGTCTGTGAGAGTACTTCAGAGCTTTCAAAAACCTTCCTTGATTTTCTGGAGAGGGGAGAGTGCTTCTGTGATAGCTGCCTGTCCTTTTTCTTTTACTTCATTTACTTTTTCCGTCACTCATTTTTTTACTTCTTCCACTTTTGCGGTGAATTCTTCTGCGAGACCACCTGTTTTTTCTTTTGTTTCTGCGGTCACTTCTCGCATGGCATTGATTTTACTGGCCAGGAGTTCTTTGACTTGCTCGAGCGGGGGAAGGTTTTCATCAGTGATGAGATCTTGCCATTCATTTTCTGTGAACTCGATAACGCCATCTTTCTCATTCTGTCTGAGAGCTTCATCAATAGTTTTCTCGAATTCTACGAGATATTCTCTATTTTTTGCCTGGCTTCGGAGCTCTGAACGCAGTTCCTCGAGCCCAGAGAATCTGACTTTTTTTTCAGGGATTTCAATTGTAGATGTGACCATAGAGAGAAAATTACTATTTACCCCTACAAAATATCATATTTTGTAGGTGAAAGCAAAGATTTTCTGCTATTTTAGTCTTCTTTTGCGAGGAGTTCTCCAAGGGTTTTATCTGGGTCACAACCAGGTCCATTTGCCTCCCAAATACTTACAATCGTTTTTTTAACAGCCTCTGTTCTATTATTTCCTGTAGCAGGATTTGTTCCGGGTGCGGGGAGTATACTATTCACCAGCGCTACGGCTCATGGAGAAGGTACTCTGTTTAATGCGATTACATCATTTTTTGCACCTGGTTGTCATAGTCAGAACCAAATTGTCATGAGATCCCCAATTTTTGCCTCTTTCCAACCAGTAGGATTCTTTGTGAATTCTATGAGTGTTTCTTCCTTTGATTCTTCATCAAACCAATAGGCAGGCCTTATAGCTTTATTAAACCAACCATAATTGGTATCGAGAGAATCAATCATTTGCTGTATTGTACCATTTTTGAGCTGGGCATTTGTCACCGCAGGATTTGCATCTATATATTTCTTCCATGTTTCTGTGAGCATGGTATTGAGTTTTTCTTTCTCATCTCCATCGAGTTTTTCGAGGATTTTCTTTATTTCTGCTTCTTGTGTTGGCGTTCATCTCCATTTTTCATTGTATTCATTATCTGGATCGGGATTCAGGACAGCGAGTATAGCACCAGTAGGGTATTTATCCACGAGTTTTGGGCCTATTCTCTCGTCGAGCATGAGTTCACTCCAGTCGTTTGAGGTACTGAAAAATGCACTGACACTGTTCCACTTGTCCTTGAAAAATTCTGGCATTTCACTCATTGCATTGGTCGTTCTAGGTGCTTGAGTTGCACCGTTTGCGATATTTTCGCCTGCTAATTCTCACCAGAGCTTCTCAGCATTTTTGATATTTCAGAGTACTGCAATACCTCCGAATATAGCCGTTGTTGCTCCGAAAAATTTTGAGAGTTTTCCTTCACCCACCATCATACGGACGAGCCCGTAGATGATAGCCGAACCAATAGCGAGTCCTGCCATAGGGGATATTTGCATCATCGTAGAAAGAGGGGCCTTGGCGAAGTCTTTTTTAATAGTTTCCCATGATTTACCTAGTGTATTTTCACGAGCCCGTTCGACATAGTCTCTCTGACGAGTCTGTATATCACCGAGCTTTTCTTCTTTTCCGAGCCATTGTGAGAGAAAAGTTTTTTCTTCGTTTGTGAGTGTGCTATTTTTGATTATATCTTCTGTGAGTGTAGTATCCGGATTCGTGCCTATAGCTTTTTGGGAGAGTGTTGTGAAATGACCCGTGAGATTCTTGTCAATATTATGATAGGTGTAAGCAGCTATATAGTCTGCTATTTTTGATTGATTATCTCACGCAACACCGGGCACTCCAATTTTCCGGCCAAAATGAAGTGTTTCCAGTGTGGACTTCCATTTTGCATCCTCATTTGGATTACCTGTTTCCACGACTGGCTGATTGTTAACTGTCGATATTTTGAATCCTGGACCCATGATATGTGCGTGTAGGACGCATCAGAAGAGGTAGTCCATTGCTTCCGCTGAGAGATACCCGTGTTCTTTTTCATCGTCTATCATGGTATTGATAGTGAGTATGTCTTCTCTGAATTCCATAGGATCACCAAATTTCTCGTCAAGGACTTCTTGTAATTTCTGATCAAGTCGCATCTTGTTGAGGTTCTTTATTGCTCCTGTTTTGATGTCTTTTTCTTCTTTCAATTGACGGACTTTTTCTATTTCAGGGAGATTCCCGTAGACTTTTCTGAGGATATCGAGCTCAATATTGTTCCAGTTTGCACCAGGATGCGGACTCCGATCCATGGTCACGGCACCTGGTCCTCAGAGTATTCATTCAGCCCATATACGAAATCCTTGTTCATCAAAGTCTTGTTCCTGGGAATAGAGAGGAGGAAGCTCGTTACTTCAGATTCTTGCTCCAGAAATAGGAATATGCTCTGATGTAATACCATTTTCTCTGTACCAATTTGCAAGTGCTTTGACGGATTGTACGGATGGTTCGATAATGGGTGTCTCAGGTGCTTCTTTATCAAATCTCACATTTATCTGGAGTTTTGGTGTCTGATTTTGTGCTGCTAATGCCTCTCATTGCATAGGTTCCATAGGATATCACTCATATCCCCTTCAATGGAAGGGGTCTCGAGGTCGTATCGGAGGATGGTAACCAAAATTATTCATTGCTATGATGTTGTATTAATGATGCGCGTGACTCTCTCCGCCTCATTTTGCGGGATTTTTGATTCTCCAGAGTTTCTTGAGTCCCCACCAGCCAGTACCTACTGCTGCACCAGCTACTACTGCTGGTCAGAGGAGTACTGCTCCACCAGAGTATAGTGCATATCCGAGACCTACTTCAGCGCCTCGTACCCATGCTGGTTGTTTATTGAAGAGTTTTATTGGTGCAAGTGCTACAGTCTTGAGCGCTGCTCCAAAGCTTCATGATGATGACTCATCACCACCTTCTGCATGTCCTCATTTGTCGTGTTTTTCTTCTGATTTTTCATGTTTTTCGCCTTTTTCTGGCTTGTGGTTACCTTTCTCGTGTTTCTCGTCGTGTTCGTCATGTGCATCATGATCACCATGATTCATAGCGTGAGCTTTTGCATTGTACTCAGCTAAATATGTTCTGAGCTTACCATACAGTCATCGTTTGTTTGAAGCTTTGATTACATGACGCTTACCAAACCATCGCTCTTCTCATGGCAAGTTTGGTACTTCTGCATAGTATCCTCCCAGTTTTAATCGAGTTTTTGCTCTTCCTATTCTATAGTGAGTATGATTGGGATCTCCGTGAAGTTCATAATGTCGGTTACCCCATCCATTTCATAGTGCGGCAAGAAATGCTGCTTCTGATATTGCTAGATGATCAGGTATATGATGAGGATCTTCTTCAATAACTATATCAAAATTATCAGTTCGTTTATTTTCTGGGTGATTTGGGTCTTCTTGGGTAATTGTAAATCAGCTTTTTCTACCCGCAGTATGTGTATCAAGGCCAGGAAGATTAATATTTAGCGGATCATCAGGAGTTGTACCAAGGGGAAGGTTTATAATAACTGGTGATGGTAGTCCTGGTCCTGCTACTGTAATTCGTGAACCCTCTACAGGATGGTCTATGTGAATATGTGCATGATGCTCATCTTTTGCTATGTTTGTTCAGCCGATATGAGGTGGATGATTTGGAATTGTAATTCTTGGAGTTGTAGGATTATTATTCTGTTCAGCGACATTTACAGTTATATTTTCTATATGGTCTTGAGCTGAATTTCAGTTGGTTATTACGAGTCTGAATTCTTCAGTAGCTGATATCAGAGGAAAATCTATAGAAAATTCTCCATTTGAAGCATTCGGTCATACAAGCCGTCCTTCTGTGGGTAAAGGAGGAGGCGTTCCCGTAGAACGAAGATTGACCACTGTGCCATTGCTTCTGCGTAGTTCTATACGGTGTGATGGTGTCTTGAGCTTTCCGCCAATTCGAGCTCTCTGAGTTGGAGTTGTATTGACGCTATTTATGAGATTCTCAGGAGCTTCCGGATTATTTGGGACTGCGACATTGAGATTAAAATTAGTATCTGTATAGACATTTGTTGTTGGATTTGTAGCTCTCAAGATATAAGGGAGATTCCCATTTGGGAGTGTCGTGATCGATAATGAAAAAGGAGCTGCTCATGGAGCCTGTTCTGCGAGCTTGTTTGTACCTGTTGCATCAAATATTTCTACTTTTTGATTTGCAGGTATTCATCACATGCGATCCCCCGTGATATTGATTGGCAGAGATCTGTAGCTAGGAAGTACTATTGGACGAATGATAGGCGTGCTTGGAATATTTGTTTCTTTGTTCTCGATGAGATGTTTGAGTTCAGCAATAAAAAGTATCAATCATTCATCAAACCTAATTGTTCCAATATTTGTTCGGATGAGATTATCTAGGTCACTTTTTGTTGTGGATAGTTCAGCCGTAGAAATCTGATTTGTCAGCTTTGTTCTGAGAGCTCAAAGTGTTCCATTGAGCCGTGTGATTACTGCTTGTGAAGGTGCAATCCCTCATGTGATATGTGTTGCTATTGTGGGGTCTCTAGATGCTTCTGTCTGCAGATTCAAAGCCATTGTTGCGCTCATGCCCGAATGAGGATGCATTGGATTTGCAGCTGTACTGAGAAGTGTCTGTATTGCTCTATTAGCTTTTGCTATGATGAGTGATGTTGAGAGGTCTTTACCATGCTCTATGACATCATTTTGAGCTAGATTTGGGTCACTAGCTTGGGCATTTGCATCAGAGGTTATTTGGGCAAGGGTGGTCATAATTTCTTATCTGTACTGAGTTTGCCACATATTTTCACCGAAATCAAATATTGAGGCAATCTTCGTCAAAAAACCGTGACAATTTCAAAAAAACACCCCAAATAGAGGTGCTTTTTAGTTTTTAGCTTTTTATAGCTGAGGAATGCTGTCGTCTATAGCCTTTTTCATCTCGGACTTATTGACTATTCTCCAGAAATTTGTCGATCCATCGAGCATATAGACTTGGTTGTCGTCATTGTAATTGATGAATTCTACCTGACCTGTCACAGACTTACCATTTCTCGTAAAATTTGCGCTCCAGCTGATGATGATATGTCTATTTCCTTCTCATTTTTCTTCGGCTGTTACGCTGTAATTGAGATACGGATTAGACCCAGCAGGAGATACAGCTGTATCTATCTGTATGCCTGGAGTCATGAGTACGGGTACTCGGATATCTTCCCCGATGCCTCTTACCTCGTCCTGGACATAGTCGTAGAGATTATCAAATGATTGCTTTTCTCCTGGACCACCTCCTGTCCTCGTTCTATTGACGACATCTCGCATATTCTTGAGAAACTTTATTGCGATTGGGTTTATTATATCATCTGTCACATTGATTGTGTCATCGTTTTGTACAAATTCACCTCGGGGATCAATTGTATTCATGGGATTACATGATGCTGTGAGAAGCATAGCGCCAGCCGCTACACCCTGAGTGAGTGCTTTTACCCTTCATTTTGATTTTTTTGAAGGGGAATGTGATGATTTTGGAGTATTCATACAGATATTATATTTAATAAAATATATATGTCAAATTTAATTGAGAGGAGGCGGAGTGTTTGATGGGGGAGATGTATTTTCTGGTTCGGTAGGAGAACTACTATTTTCTTCTCTGTCATCAATTCCGTCACCATCCAGATCGATTATAATTCTTCCTTTTTCATCTTTACTGATTGGAAATTTTCCATCATTTTTTAGTGAATTTATTGTTTTTTCATAGGTTTTTTTCACGAAATCCCATGTTGCTACTCATAGTGCCATAGCTGGAGGAGCGTATCTGTGGAGCCATTTTTCTATTTCGCGTATCTTCTTCACTCCCTCTTTGACACTGGCAAATAGTGATGTCATTTTTATCATGACAAAAACAGCAAATAAGAGTAAGGCTATAGCCATGATTGCTGCAACCGCTGTTATGCCTACGCCAGCACTTATTCCAAATACTTTTCCCGCTATTTCACCTGGACTGTCTCCTGAGATGAGCCTCTCGGCTATTTCTGCCATATGATGGAGTGCGAGTTCAGAATCTGAGTTTGCATAGATATCCCTGTAATTATTGACGAGCTTTATGAGGATCTCATTGATGCGTTCAGGATCTGTCTCATTGATGAATGCTTCGAGGAGATTTTCTACATTGCTCCCTCATGTGAGTGTATAATCTACGGATACATCTCCTACAGTGAGGTCATTTTTTATGATTCAGAGACACTCTCTCATATAGGACTGGATTGCTTCTCTATCGCGTGCTCATATATGAGCGATTCCTTCGCTGAGTTCTCTTTGTATTTCTTCTTCATCTCGGAGCATGATAACATGAAATTCATCGATGAGCTTCTTGAGTTCTTCATTGATTTCCTCGAGCTCTGGTTCAGTTTTTGCTGTCTGAATCTGACCATGTAACTCTCTCAGGCGTTTCTCTGTATCTCAGAAGAATGGTAATTTACTGCCCCATAAACCCCAGAATCCGTGAAATCGTTTGTTATTCTGTATGTTTCCTGAGAGTAGATGGTATTTTGTTTGTATCTTTACATGAAGTGCCCTTTGTTCTTCCGAGAGGGATGGATCATGCCCTATTCTATCTATGACCATCGCGTGTGATGCGCGAGAGTCCTCCAATGCATCATCTACAGAATCACGAGTTGATTGGGATATTGTTGATATGCCCAGCATTCCCGCGAACCCAACTCAGAGAGAGATTGCTCATATTTTTGTCGGTTTTTTCATTATCGTATGATTATTCGGTAGGATCTGTCACTATTTTTTTCTTTTCAGGTTCTGGTTTTTCTGGTGTTGTTTGAACTGCTGTTGTGGTTTCTTTAACAGCCTGTGGAATTACCAAAGTTTCACCAATATATATTGGTTGACCTTCTGTCAGGTTATTTGCCTTCAAGAGATCTTTTCTTGCAATATTATATTTATCTGCGATTTTACCAATCGTATCACCCTCAGCAATAATATGTCTGGTACCTTCAACCTCAGGGGCTGTCTCTGTTGGTACGACTGGTGGCGTATTTGGCTTTTCTGGTGTTGTTACAGTTTCTGGTGTTGTTGTTACAGGTTTTTCGTCAGAATTTGCTGGTTTTATGACGAGTTCACCATTATTTGTCGTCGTTGTACCTGGTTTGGAAACTATTGGTTTTTCACCTGTCACTTTTCTGATTATACTTGTATAGTAGTTATTTAATGTATCGTTGAGTGTTGAAAAAAATCATTTTTTCTTTTCAGGCTCAGGAGTAGGTGTTTTTGTTTCTTCTGGTGCGAATTGTACTGTTCCTGGTTTCTCATCTTCATTTGTGGGTTTCGTTGTTTGTGGATTTACTGTAGGAGCTTCTGTGTGTTTTGTATCTGGGCTCTGTAGAGCACCTGGCTTCTCAGTTTTTTGGGTTTCAGGTATTTGTGTAGTTGATACAGGGGGAGTTGGAACCTCAGTGTAGCTGGCATTTGGACTCTGCAGATTACCTGGTTTTTCTGTTTCATTTACAGGAGTCTGTGATACCGGTGCAGTCGGAATTTCTGTATATTTTGCATCGGGACTCTCTAGGGTCCCTGGTTTCTCTGTTTCTTCTGTTTTGGGTTTTACAACTTCTGGATTAGGTTTCGGTGGCTTTGGCACATCTTCACCCCATGATTGTGGATTATCAAGGACAGGATCAAGTGCTGCTGGTTGACCCATAGCATTGATATATTCTGTTGAGACCCATCATCGTACTGTTCCATTTCCACCAGCTTCTGTTTGTGCTGCATCGACCTCGACTTCGACCCAAATATGTTCATCAGGATTACCTGTATTACCATCATCATCTATGGTTTGAGCTGGGCCTTTTTCACCAACTATTTTGAATTGGGCACCTTGTTTGAGCTTTGATATTACTTTTCCATGATCATCTCTCAGTCGTAGTTGAGCACCGCCATATTGAGTATTCACTCAGAACATGACATCCTTGAACCTACGTACTTCATCTGCAGCAACAAAGGTTATATTTTTTTGTTCAATTGCTGCTTTTTCTCTGAGATGATCAGCGAAGTTGTCGACATGTTTTTCATTATCGCGATAACTGTCAGGACTGAGAGGGGTGGGTGCTAGATAGACCATAAAAATAAAAAGTTAATACTATTAAGAATTATACCAATCAGGGGTATCAGGAGCGTCGTTTTTCATTCGTACTCGTGTTGTTTGGCTCCTCCATTTTGATTCATCCCAAGTACGAAGGACATTTTTTGCCTTCTGCTGAGTAGGTAGCCATGTACCATCTGGGTTATATTGCTCAATTTCATTTCCATATAATGCAGTATCGTACGGAAGATTGTCGTCCCTTGCACTAACAGCCCAGTTCCATAAACCGTCAATCCATCATCCGTTATATTCATATTTAAACAAGTTTCACTTTTCATCTATAATGTATACCAAATTTTCTTCATCGTCATGATAATAGCCATCCTTACTTTCTTTTATTTTTTTGTAGATACCAAATAATTTTTCCTTCTCTTTCTGTATTTTTTCTTTTTCCTTCTCTGCTTCTTTTTCTGCTTCTGTCTTTTCCCGTTCAGTTTTGACTACTTCAGTCTCTATAGATCATTGAGCGATCTTGAGTTTATTTTTTATTTCTGCTGATAACTGATTAGCTTCGAGTGCTGTTGTGACGCCTGGATTTTCAAATTTTTTCATGAGATTTTCTCTGATGTCAGTGAGAGCGTTTTTCATATTTCCTGCTACCATTTTCAGTGTTGATAGATTTTTTTCTGCTTCTATTTTCTTTGCTTGTAGTTCTGTATTTGTTGGATCTCTCGAGAGATTGCTCTCGGCTTCTGTGAGAGCTCTCTGTGCCATAGGTATTCTTATTTCTGTGATGTCTTTGAGTTCTGTATCTATGCTCGCTAGATTTTCTTCTAGTATTTTTTTCTGTCAATCTATGCTTTCTTTCACTTCTTTTTCTGCCGAATTGAGTCTCTCTCGAGCAGTATTAATAGCGTCTGGATTATCGGGAATAGCTTCTTCTCTAGCAAGTGCCGCTGCTGCCTCAGTCTTTTCTGTGTCGATTTCTTGTGCTGACCTCAGAGCCTGAGCCTCTGCTTCTTCTTCTGTTGGTTGGGGAGTTTCTGTTGTTTCAATTGCAATTATAGGTGCAGGGTTTTCTGTTGATTCAGGTTTTGACGTAGTATCTTTTTGAGTTGATGGTACAATATTAGGTTGATGGTTTTGAATAATAGATAAGAGTGTGTCCTTCAGAGAAGCTTTTTTATAATTATCTATGGAGTGATTAGCAAGGATTTCTTTGAAATATTTATTAATGGTGAATGTTTCCACTAGGCCTGTATTTGAATCATAAAAATCAGGATACTGTAGTATAGCATCCCTAATTTCTCGCATATCTGATGGTGAAAGCTCTCCTAATTTTTGTGCTGTTTTTCCCAGTCCCATGTCCTTCATGGCCGTTTGTATACTTGCCATCACATCGAGAGTGATTTGCTTATCTTCAACTCAAGAAAAGCCCTCCATTCTTAGAACTAGTTTGTTTATTGCTCCTCATATAAATGGCATGCTCGTGAGTCATTTGAGAAAATTTATGAAAAGACTCCGCATCCCATTACCTCAATTATCTGTTTGTTTTTGACTTATTTGTTCAAAGAAATTTTTTGTTTCAGGATCTGCTGGCATTATTACTTCTTCTGCTGGCCCTGGTGATCCTGTGGGCGGTGCTTCTGCGGGTGTATCTGTGCTGTTTTTGAGCTCTATATTTCCGGTCTCTGTTACCTGGAGCTGACCTTCCATTTCATCATTCTCATCGTGAATGGCATTTTTGATGTTATCTATTTCTGCTCGTGTAATGTTTTTTATTGTATCTTTCTTTTCACGAAAGAATGCTTCTACTTTTTCAATTTCTTTATGTCTTGCATCTGGTGTAGCTCCATGAATATCCAGCTCTTCCTTGAGCTTTGCAAGCTCTCGATCTGTTTGAGCTGCTACATCGTCAAACACGAGCTCTGTTTCTGGAGCTCCAGTAGGTGCTGTAGCGGGTGATGTTGCCTGATTAGTAGACATAATTTTGTGCTATCCTCCCCATAGTACTCTATTTTTTCCATCAATGCAAATAATTGACTTTCGTATTTTTCGGAGCATGTATATTTTGAGATTTATCCTGTCTTCATATACTTAAGGGGCATGAAAAAAGTAGATACAGATGGACTCGTACGGGATATAATTCAGCGATATGAGACATATGGCACTGAGGAAAGTAATATCATCCAGAGAGCCTACGAATACGCCCGAAAAGCACATGAAAATCATACCAGAAAATCAGGAGAACCATATATCTATCATCCTGTTGCTGTTGCTCAGGAACTCTTGATTATTGAGCCAGATATCACCACGATAGTTGCCGCGATACTCCATGATACCATCTCTGATGGTACAGGGAAGCTCAGTGAAATACGGGAGCTCTTCTGACCTGAAGTAGGCAAAATTGTGGAGGCGCTCGATAAAGTGGGGCTCATCAAATACCGTGGTAATGAGCAGACTATTGAGCGGCTTCAGCGCACACTTCTCGCTATGGCGCAGGATGTCCGGAGCATCTTCGTCAAGTTCGCAGACCGTATCGACAATCTCCGCACTCTGCAGTATCATGCTAATCCCGCAAAAGCTCAGAGGATTGCTGATGAATCACTCTCTATCTATGCTCCTATTGCTGCACGATTAGGCCTCTATGCCTTCAAAGAATCTATGGAGACGCTCGCACTTCGTGAGCTGGATCTCGATGGGTATCTGCAGGTGACAGGGGAGCTGGCACACTATACTCTCGAGCAAGAGCAATTCCTCACTCAATCTGTCACAAAGATACGCGAAATACTTCCTGAAAAATACCGAGATTCTGTCAGTTATCGTGTCAAAAAACCCTATTCCATCTACCGAAAACTCAAACAATATGGCGTCAAAACAATACGCGATATCTATGATGTCTTTGCCCTTCGTATCATCGTCGATGATATATCCGATTGTTATGCTATTTTGGGGATTATTCACGGTCATTTCACACCGCTCTCTGAGCGATTCAAGGATTATATTGCTGTCCCAAAACCCAATGGCTATCAGAGCCTCCATACGACTGTCCTGTGATTTCAATGATACAAACAACCGATAGAGATACAGATTCGGACGCGAGAAATGGACCAGTATGCAGAACGCGGGACAGCGGCACATATCCTCTACAAGATGCACGGTGATGGTATGCAAAAGAAGGACGGCTATGAAGACCTCGTACAGATGACGATGGATACACTGCTGGAGCAGGGCTCTCTTATGGGGCAAAAAATCACTCTGCCAACACTGTTTGTCTTTTCTCCAAAGGGTGATGTTTTTGAGCTTCCTCACCGAGCTACTCCTGTGGATTTTGCCTATGCGGTGCATTCAAATGTGGGCTATCACACGATAGGAGCTCGCATCAATGGTAAAATTAGCACGCTCGATACACTCCTTCATGACGGTGACATCGTCGAAATTATTACCAGTACTCAGGCTCATCCGACGCCCCAGTGGCTGGACTTTGTGGTCTCTTCAAAAGCGAAATCTCAAATAGGAATAGAGGTCAAGCGCCTCTCAGGAGATCGTGTAAAAATTGTCGAGAAATGAAAGAAAATCCTTTTTGAGACTTTTGAGACTGCTGGTATAAAATTGCAGGATAATTTATCAAATTTTTCTCAATACTACGGCAGCGTTCTCGATCCAAAAAAACAGGAGGAATTTTATTACCAAATTGGTCAATGAATCCGTCGTGCATCGAGTTTCCTGCCTCGACGCGAGAGAATCAAAAAAACCGAAAAGAGAGAAATTGTTTCTCTGCCTACTTCTGTCGTGGTGGGTGGTGCAAAAAATATTCCTCATCAGATGGCCCAATGCTGTAATCCTCATTTCCCTGATGATATAATGGCGGTTTTGCGCACAGGCGGTCGTTGTATGATACATCGTACGGATTGTGGATCGCTCGGTCGTGTCAATCCAGATAGGCTCCTCTCCGCTTATTGGCAAACAGGGGAGAAGGGGAAAGTGCTTTCTTTCTCGCTCTTATTTCACGATGTTCCATGACTTCTTTCTCGTATCACTCAGATTATTTATGAAATGGGCATCAATATCATAGACCTCACCCTCATCGCTCAAAATGACACCACGACTCGTCTCCATGTGAGTATAGAAGTAGCAGATGATGATGACTCACTTCTGGACCGTCTGATGGAGAGAATCCAGCTCTATATTCCTGAGTTTTTGGTGCGAGATGATGATTTTTTTGACAAGAGAAAATAATCCATACAATTCACGTACTTATTTATCAGTCTATCAGCTTTATATGGCTCGTTTTTACGCTACAAAGAAAGAAGGTGAATCAAGCGACAAAATGCTTGTTCGTTTCAAGAAACTCCTCTACGGTTCTCGTTTGATTACTAATCTCCGAGCAACTCGTTACAACAGAAAAGATCCTACAAAGCGCAAGGTTCGTGAGCAAGCTATTGTGTGTTCTCGTTACCGTGAGCTGTCTGACGAATTGTCGTAGTTATCTATCATTTGATTCTTCAAAATCCCAGCTTGTCTGGGATTTTTCTTGTTTCCGAGAAAAGTTCTCTATACTTATCTCTAAATAACTCCTATGCTTACTTTTTGAATTATCTGCCTCATTATCGGCGTTGCTATACTGTTTAATCCTGCTATTCTGGGATTCCTCGTTGGCTTATTTCTGCTCATCCTCGGTTCGTGGATTATTCTCGGCTGGTACAAGGTTAACAAAGTCCTCGAAAAGACTTATTCTATGGGTAAGTATCAGATAGTCTTTCAAAAGAAACACAAAAAATAATCATGTATACGATTTTTGCACTTCTTGCTGCTTTCGTGGGACTGGTTCTCTGGTCGTATATTGTTTCCTACATGATGTATGAAGGTGTGGATCAAAATTTTATTGATAAAGCTCGGCGAGGAGTCATTCGTGGAATGGTTGTTGCAGGTATTTTTGTGACTTTTCAGTATATACCAGTTTTGAGTGATTTTATACAGAAAGACTGGGTCCTATTTCCTGCGATTTTCTTTATTATTTCTCTTCCATTTTCGTGGCAGCGTATAGGGGGCGTAGCGGTTATCCCTATTCTCCTTTCTTTCTTTGCTTGGTTTATGCTTTCTTTTTCGGGAGACTCTATCACTTCACTCCTCTGGTCCCCATTTCACGAAGAGATAGGTAAATGGTATCAATCTGTGACACTCAGTTATCCCGCTGTCATGAGTCCTTTCGTGAGTCTCGGTTTTGGTGTCTTTGAGAATTTTCGATATTTTTCCTATGATCTGACGATGACTCAGATACTGTGACGCACACTTTTTTCTCTTCCACTTCATATCTTTGTCGGACTCTTTGCATTTTGGATATTCTTCTCTGTCCGCAGTCGTGTGTTTGGTACTATAGGCGGTCTCATAGTGGCCATAGGATTCCATGGACTGTATAATTGGTCTCTTGATATTTCCGTCGTTCTGACGCTGTTTTTGATTATCCTGGGGTACATGTTCTATGGTTGGAGTCTGGAGAATGGTTGGTGGAAGAAGAGTCTCTAAAAAATCCCTCTAAATATTTAGAGGGATTTTTGGATGGAGATTAGAGTACTCTATACTTACCAAATATTTTTGGAGTCTGATCGGGGTCTGCCATTATAGCCTCCAGGTCGCTATCTATGATTTTGAAACCTTCGTCCTTGATAGTGCCATCGGGTTCAGCTACTAGTTGAGCAGCCTGATTGAATTTTTCAACATCAACTCACCAAACGCTTTCTCTTGTTACCTCTGACGTCTTTTTTGTTCAAACGGTAGCAGACGTTGCTGCTAGGAAGGCTATAAGGCCAGCAAATTTTAATACTAGAGTATTTGTAGCTCATGATGAGTTAACATTTCTTGACCAGGGGTTTTGACTTATTTTCATACAAAGAGGTACTTTACAAAATATAGTAAGAGAGACTATATTATAATTATATTAATTGTCAATTTATACTTTCTTGAGTGCCTCTATTTCTGCTTTGATGCGGTCGACTTCTCCAGTGCTTACCGTATCACTCGGGAGCCACCTGTTGTAGAGGTCGATAGCTATTGCTTCTCGTGTCTGGTCACCGAGTACTCCAGCATATTGTGATGAGAGACTGTCTATGACTTTGAGATCGAATTGGTATTTTGCGAGAGCAGTTTTAGTGATTTCTCCGAATATAGCAGTGTCTTTGTGATCCATGTAACCGAGTTCTTTGAGCTTTTTCTGGAGAGTACGAATTTCTGGATGTACTTGTCCGATTTTTGCTGTTGGTATTCTCTTCATCATATTTACGAATTCGAGTTTCTTCTTATCGCGTGATGTATTGAGTTTTGTTTGTGCTTCATTGAGCGCTGATTCGAGATTTGCAATTTCTCCCTTTCTCGCAGCATATGATGCGTATGATTCAGCGAGAGTGCTCTTTGTCACGGGCCCATAGTATCCAGCGCCTGGGTCTTCCTCTCCTGTAACTATTTTCTTTGCGAGTTGGAAGCTGTAGAGAGAATCAACGAGTCGTTTATTATAGATTCCGTCGATATCGTATTTGAAAAATCCGAGTTCTTTGAGCTGTCCCTGCAACTCCCGGACATCACCGAGCTCATTGGTATTTTGTTCAGGGGTGAGATTATTAGCAGGAGCGTCTGGTATAGTCGTATCAGTATCTGTGGGAGCTGGTGGTGTTGTATTGGTATTTACCGCTGTTGTATTGGTTGTCTTATTGAGTTCTCCTGAGAGAAGAGCCTTGAGCATAGCTCGGGTTTTTGGTCCATATGTTCCCGCTCCGTCATCTGTTTTTTCTTTGACAATACCATTTGCTTGCTGAAAACGGAATACAGCATCGGTGAGAGCTTCATTATAGAGTCCGTTTATTGCACCTGTATAAGCATTCACCCGTGCAAGGAGTTTCTGGACTGTCTGGATATCCTCTATCGCACTTCCAGAGCCAATAGGCATGGTAAATGGATCAAATGCTACTTTGATGCCTGATGCGAGTGGGACAGTCTCGTTGTTTGGATTGCTACAATTGCCCGGCATGGTATCAAAAGAACTCGTATCAGGAATAGAAGTATTGTTATCAAACTCTACATAGACAGTCTGTACACCGAAATTGATTGCTCGGCAGAGTCACTCCTGTCACTTACCCATATAGATATCGAGACGGGGGAGCTTTGACGCTGAATGTATCGCGCCACCACGATCGAGAATGGTACCATGGAAATCAAAATCGTAGGCTTTTCCTCGGATAGTGAGGTTTTGTTTGATGTGTACACGAGTGTTGTAGACCATCTCCCGTGGTGCTGCTATAGCACCAATTCTTACTGGTTGTCCTGAGGCTGTTGTTTTACCGGCCCCATTCATTTTTACCTCATCTGCATAGCTCCCATGGAGGTAGAATTCTTGTCATTCGAGTGGTGAATAATACGCTGAGACGAGATAGTATCACCCTTCAGCAGCATGGGCTACGGTAGGTACGAACTGTGCAGACAGGGCCAGGAGAGCCAAGAGGCTAGATATACGACGCATAAAAAAGAAAATTATGTTCACATTGTATTCTCTGAAAAAAGATGGCAACCCAAAAGTTATTGACATAGAAATACCGCTTTCTGAAGCCATTTCGTAAATTACTTGCAAAGTCTGCACTCTCTGTAGACTCAGTGTATGACAAGATTTAATTACCGCTCTCGTGGCGATGTCGGAGAGGATCTCGCAGTAGAATATCTGACTGCCAACGGCTATGAAATCCTTGAAAGAAATGCTACATTTCTCGGAGGAGAACTGGATATCATTTGCAAAAAAGGCGGCCTCTGGAGATTTGTTGAGGTGAAATACCGAGAGAGTACGATATTTGGGTATCCAGAAGATTCCATGACTCCAAAGAAAATCAAGACCCTTCGCCGAGCAATAGAGTTTTACTGACTCAAAAATGGTATAGACTATTCACAGACACGTCTCGACTTCCTGGGGATTCTTCTCTTGCCTAATAGGGAATACGAGTATCGGCTCATACAGGATGTGAATTAGAACGAAGCATTGAAAAAATAATATTCCCCGTAACATAGTAAGCATATCAACCTGATAATTTAATTCACTTTTTATGAAACTCTTTCTCGATTCAGCTGACCTCTCACTAATTACAAAATACAGTGATTATGGTATCGTCGACGGTATCACGACCAATCCTTCGATAATCGCAAAGGAATGAGTAGGCCAAGAAACACGTATCCGTGAAATAGCGCAGATTATTTCTTGACCAGTGAGTGCTGAGGTGACGACACTCACAGCGGATGAAATGATCGAGCAAGGACGCGAGATTGCCTCTTGGGGTGATAATATCTATGTAAAGCTTCCTATTACCCCTGAAGGCTTAAAAGCTCTCAAAGTTCTCGCATCTGAATGAATTCCTACAAACATGACACTGTGTTTCTCTGTGACACAGGCATGGGCAGTGGCAAAACTCGGCGCTACCCTCGTGAGCCCTTTCGTCGGCCGACTCGATGATCGTGGAGAGGATGGCGTCAAGCTCGTGGAGGATATCGTGAATCTCTATCGTCTCCATGGTTACGAGACAGCAGTACTCGCTGCGAGTATTCGTTCAGCCGATCATATCCGTCGATGTGCTCTTGTGGGTGCTGACATCGTCACACTTCCCCCGAAACTGATTGATGAGATGCTCCAGCATGATCTCACTGACGTGGGATTGGCGAAATTCATGGAAGACTTCGCTGCTTCTCAGAAGTAGATGGATGCATTAGTGAGAACGAAGAATTTCTAAATACTTATCTTATGACGACTTTTTCTCAAACTTCTGATCCGATTGAGCTCCAGAAAATATCCCACCAGCTCCGGCTCGATGTTCTCGAGATGCTGCACCTCGCGGGTTCTGGTCATATCTGATGACCTTTTGGCATGGCGGATATATTTGCAGCTCTGTATTTTTCTTTTCTCAATACTACTCCCGAGGATTCCAGCGATCCTGAGAGGGATTATTGTCTCCTCTCAAATGGTCACATCTGTCCTATCTATTATGCCGCACTTGGTCGCCGTGGTTTTTTCTCGGTTGAAGAATTCAAACATCTACGCAAAATTGATTCGCTCCTCCAATGACACCCGAAGCTCTCCATTCCTGGTGTAGAAAACTCTTCGTGACCTCTTGGACACGGTTTGTCGCAGGCCATCGGAATCGCGCTATCTCTCCGTATGGATGGGAAGAAAAATCGTGTTGTCTGCTGTATGTCTGATGGTGAACATCAGGAGGGGCAGACATGGGAAGCTGTGATGTCTGCGTCGAAATGGAATCTCGGAAATCTCATCGCTATCATGGATTACAATGGTCTCCAAATAGAATGAAAAACTGACGAAATCATGCCTCTTGGGAATCTCGCTGAGAAATACAGAGCATTTGGTTGGGAAGTGATAGAAATCGATGGTCATGATTTTACCCAGATTCTGGGGGCACTTTCATCGGCAGATAAGAACGAAAAACCAACGATGATTATCGCTACGACGACGCTCGGCAAAGGAGTCTCATTTATGGAAAATAATTGGGCATACCATGACTGGGCAGGGAAGCCTGGGGACTATGAGAAAGCTATGGAGGAATTAAATCATAAATCAGACACAATTTGATAAAAATTTGTCTAGATATCAGAGTTATCGATGTTTCTAAAAATAGATAGAATACAGCCATGAAAAAAATCTTTCTTACTCTTCTTTTTTCTTTGCCGTCGTTGATGGCATTTGCCTACACTCCCTCTGCAGACTCTGTATCGTATGCTGATAAACTGGGACGACAGATGGATCAGCTCTTTTCTCGTATGTCAGTTGAGGAAAAAAATAATATCATTGCCAATCTCGATACGAGACTTGTGCAACTCCAGAACAATCTGATAGGGCGTTCGGATGTGAAAAATCTCAGTCGCCTATATCTCATTCAATATCTCGCCAGGAACCTCCCTGGTCTCAAATCCTTTGAGCAAGAAGATGGGATTTATGATGAGCTGACTTCGACTATCTGGACACGTGCAAAAAATGGGTTTGATGTCCTCTATCAACCATTCAATACACCCCGATTTGAATCACATGATAGTGTCAAGAAATACCGAGCACTCGTCAATGGTGGCTATTTCAATAAAATTGACGGCTCCATCTATCACGCAGGACTTCTCGCAATTGATGGTCAGCGATATACGCCTCCTGTTTTTGATAATTCTCAGGTGACTCATTTTCTCTGTCAGGATGCCCACGGAATTCGTATCATGCCAAATATTGATTATCATGAGTCCCTCATAGACTCCTGCGATACTCTTTTTCAGGCAGGCCCAGTTATCTATTCCAAGAGGTGAGATATCATAGAAGAAGATATGAGACCCGCCTCATATATAGGGAAAGCTCATAAACGAACCGTCCTCGTCCTCTTTGAAAAATCTGGCGTTCAGGATATCTGGTTCCTCACAGTCAATGAAGAAGAAACTCTCGCAGAAGTCAGAAATATAGTCCTCAGAGAAGTGAGATTCATCGGTACATATGACACGGTCCAGATACTCAATCTCGATGGAGGTAGCTCAGTCGCCCATATGAACTATAGTCATCCTGAGCTCAATATTGGCAGGACAAAGATTCTCCCCATCGTTATAGGCATTCAATAATTTACCTCTATGCTTCTCTCAAACTGGTCAGATGAAAACTCTCTCACAAAAAAATCCATTCGTGCAGGATGGGGAGAATGAATTGTTCAACTCGCTCGCAAAAACTCAGATGTCGTCGTCCTCAATGCTGATCTCCCGGGTTCTCTCAAACTCGAGGGATTTATTCATGAATTCCCAGGCAGGTATTTCCAGGTCGGTGTTGCAGAGCAAAATATGGCGGGCATAGCGACAGGTATGGTACATGCTGGGCGGATTCCCTTTATTACTTCATTTGCTGCGTTTAGTCCTGGACTCAATTTCAGTCAGATTCGCCTTGCTGCGATGTCTCACGTACCGCTCAAGATTGTGGGAAGTCACTATGGTCTCAATGTCGGTCCAGATGGTGCCAGTGCGCAGATGGAGAGTGATATCGCGATGATGCGTGCACTTCCTGACGTACGCGTCTTGTCTCCGGCTGATTATAACCAAGCGATACAGATGGTTGCTGCGATGGCGAATGGCGAAGGTGTCGACTATATCCGTGTGACTCGTGCTGATTTCCCAGTTTTTCTCGAGCCAAGTTTACCTCTTGAGATAGGCAAAGCTCAGAAATTGCTCGATGGTCAGGACATCACCATTATCGCGACCGGTTCGATGGTTTACGAGGCTCTTCAGGTTGCTCAGTCATTCATCGCAGAAGGGAAGTCGGTTGATTTTCTCAATATCCATACCATTAAACCGCTCGACCGTGAGAGTATTATCACCTCTGCACAAAAGACTCATAAAGTCGTCGTTATCGAAGAGCATAATGTCGAATGAGGACTTGGAGATGCTGTTGCCTCCGTCCTGTCTGAGGACTATCCGACTCGGCTCCTCAAAGTCGGTATTGCTGATACATTTGCTGAATCGGGGACTCACCGTGAGCTCTGGATGAAATATTGACTTGATAGGAAAGTCATGTTCCCAAAAATTCAGAACTGGATAAAACAAATTTGATAGAAGGCTCACTTGCATTTTGTAGCCTATTCTTATTATAACTCTATGCTTCGTACCATCGCCTATATCATATTTCTGTGTACAGGAATTTTTGCGTTTTTCCTGATAGTGCTCTTTTTTCGTTCTCAGAATGGATCGAATGATCCTACTACACCTTCTGATACTCGAAGACCAATTATCAGCACGAGCGTGAATGACAAAGTCCTCTCAAAGGTAGAAAATGCTTACCAGTTCCGTAAATCGACTCAGAATGATATATTTGGAGCATTTATATTTACCTTTCCTGTAGAAATAACTGTCACAGATCGTATCCGTATGTACGTATTTGAAAACGATTACGCTCTCATCCGTCGCAATCTCCTGCTTCTCTCTAATCTCTACGATTTCCAGGATACGACTGATTTCTTTGGCAAGACGATGTTTCTCAATGATAAAACAGGTGACGGGCAGATAGTCAGATTTATCACAGAAATTGATGGACATGCCGTCGGCTTTGAAGTCCTCAGAGATGAATACAACGACCTCAAGAGTTTGCTTTTGCAATAATTTTTCTATACTTCACTCAATATTTACTCTCTATTTTCCCACTATGCCAAAGAAATATCAACTCACCAATGAAGGTCTCGAGAAGCTCCATCTCGAGCTGGACGACCTGCGTAATGTGAAACGCGTAGAAATCGCTGAAAAGCTCAAAGTCGCGATAGGATACTGAGATCTCTCAGAAAACTCTGAATATCAGTCAGCTCGTGATGAACAGGCTGCAGTCGAGCTCCGTATTTCTGAGATCGAGGAAATCATGGAAAACTACGAGATTCTTGATACAGATAAGAAGGCAAAGAAAAATAATGTCGTCACTATTGGAAGTAAATTCACACTCAAGATGGGCACAGAAAAGAATTCTCCCGTCCAGGAATATCTCCTCGTCGGTAGCACAGAAGCTGATATCCTCGAGCACCGCATCTCAAACGAATCACCTCTTGGTCAGGCTGTCATGGGCAAGGCAGAGGGTGATGTCGTAGAAGGCGTTGCTCGCGCAGGAAAGTTTTCTTATAAACTCATGGAAATAGCCTAAATGAATTATTTTTTCGCTCAACATATCATCCTCATACCACTTGCTGCGTATATCGTTGCAACACTTTTAAAAGGATTATTTTTGTGGAGGAAAAATCGATTCCATCTCCAGTCTATGCTCTCTACAGGAGGCATGCCCTCTGGCCACTCTGCTCTCGTAGCGAGTCTCGCTACTGGTATCGGTATCAAATACGGTCCACTGCATGATCTCTTCGTCCTCGCACTCGTCTTTGCGGCTATCGTCATCTACGACGCGATGAATATCCGCTACCAATCAGGTCTCCATGCTCACGCACTCAATAAGATAAAGGGGGAAAAACAACTCAATGAATCTCTCGGACACCTCCCCTCAGAAACTCTCGTCGGCAGTATGATAGGCGTGCTCGTTGCGGCAATTTTGATGCAGATTTAAGTCTTTTTTAAAGCCAGGACTTTAGTTCGGGGATTTTCCCAATCTGATCAATAATTCTTTCTCTCCACTTCCCAGTATACATAATTAAATCAGCTTCGAGAAGTGGTTGTTGTTTTGAAATTGTTACCCTCTCTAGAGGTATATGTTCTGTAATGATTACTTCTGGCAAAGAATATTCACCACCTTTGCTTTCCAGGTAATCTAGCATAGGTATTTTACTTGCCATATAAGCTCGTTCGCTCTTTTTTCTCGATTCGTGTAAATACTTTTTCGGAATACCATCTTTTTCCTTATATAGAAAACCTTCCATATGAGCCCTTTCCAAAATATAAACAGGATCTCTATTTGGATCAATATCAATTTCCAGTAAAATATTTCCGATTTGACGCCTTAAAAAATCCCATATCTTAATAAAATCAGAATTATGTGTCCAGGCGTGTGGCAAAGGTTCTTGTAAAGCGAAAACAGCCCCAGTATTGAACGCTTCTTTGTCTTCTCTTCCGATTCTACGGCCTGCACCTAATCAGGGGATATTATTGCTTTCCCAGGAACCATTCCTGATTTCTTCCCAATTATTAATACGTGTATAATGAAAAACCTTCATGCTCCTTATATAAAATATATTATAATAATAAATATTTTATCATTATTGTCAATATTCTATAAAGTTTAAGCTTTTAATATCCCTTCAATCTCTTCCCATACAGCTTCCCGAGGTTGTTCGCCGTTTATTGTGTAGAATTCTACTCCATCAGATTTCCAGCTCTCCAGAAGAGGGAGGATATCAGTACGGTACCAGGCAAAGCGTTTTTGTATCTTTTCTATATCTGTATCGTCCACGCGTACTACGAGTGTATTACCAGTTTCAGGATTGGTGTCGCCCTCGAAATCACTGCCAAATATCTCCTTTGTGACTGGATCCATCTTGCGACCTTGGAGTCTTCGCAGAGCTTCTTCTTCGGTGAGCGTGAGGTGGATGACACAATAATCGGTCGTGATAGCATCGAAAAACTCTCTCTGAGCGATATTTCGCACTGCTCCGTCGATGAGGATGCGGTCGTCGGGGTGACTTTCGATGAATTCTTTTATGAGGTCAAAAATGACAGAATCAGGTGTCATGATGCCATGGGGGACGGTATCTGCGACTGCTTGATAGTGACGATGTGATGGATTTTCGAGGACAGAGCGGAGAATAGCGCCTGTTTCGAGGCTGATGTAACCGTAGTTTTTTGTGATGAGAGCGGCTTGTGTGCCCTTACCAGAGCCCTGGATACCCATGAGCATGATGTGTTTTTTTGTGGTCATATGCAGGGAAGTATAGCTGGCAAATAAAAAATCAAAAATAAAAAATCAAAAAACCCCATGCAAATCATGTTTTTAGCACTTTCAGAGCATAAAAACTTGCCAGATTAAAAAAATATATACAATACAGCCATCTAATCCAATATTATGATTGCAGTTATCGAAACAGGAGGCAAACAATACATCGTCAAACAAGGTGATATCATCACAGTAGATAGACTCGATGAGGCCCTCGAATCACACACATTTACACCACTTCTCGTCGCAGATGAGGCTACAGGTACCAAGGTTGGTGCTCCTTTTCTCGATGGTGCAAAGGTAGAATGCAAAGTCCAAGAACACACACGAGGTGACAAGGTTCGCGTATTTAAAATGAAATCAAAGAAACACTACCACCGTACAGCTGGTTTCCGCGCTGCACAGACAAAGCTCGAAATTACTTCGATCAGCGCGTAGTTTGTCCTTAATCTCCCTGCTTGCTTCCAAAAATTATATCCAAGTATCTTCGCGACCGTCGTGTTCTCCGCCGAGCACGGATGAAGAGGGTGAGGACTTCTAATTCTCTCATCATTCTCTCGCTTGTCGTTTTATTGCCCATTTATCCTGTATTTGGTGCATTTATTTACGATGGCTCAAATCGATGAGCTCTAGATGTAGATATTAACGAGACCTCTATTATCAATGAGTATACCGATGTCACGGATAGCGATTTCATTGATCCACAGACCTCTCCCGAGGAAAATCAACGCTCTACAGTAGAGGAATACATCGTCCAGAGTGGTGATACCATCTGAGAAATAGCGGAACAGTTTAGTATGTCTGCCAATACGGTTCGATGGGCAAATAATCTCTCTACCGATACTCTCCGCGTCGGACAGAAGCTCATCATTCCACCCGGAGACGGTATCATGTATACGACCAAGAAAGGGGATACTCTCGATGCTATAGCTATCAAATTCAAGACTACAAGCGAAAAAATCCGTACTGCCAATCTCCTCTGAGATGTCCTTCCGACAGGTATTACACTCTTTCTCCCTGATGCACAGAGACCGTCGATTGCTATCGATAATACTGGTAGTGGTTCTACAGCGGGGGGAGGTTCACCAAATACTGGAACCTTTACTCTCAAGCTCATCAATAAAGGGTGAGCATGATTTGTCCCAGGTCATTGTACCTATTTCGTGGCTCAATACTGGCCAGTGAAGTGGCGCGGAAATGCGAGAAACTGGTATAAAAATGCCAATGCTGCAGGATTTAAAACTGGGCAAGTGGCACAACCTGGAGCCATAGTCGTCTGGTATGGTCCAGGCTACAACCTCACCTACGGACATGTCTGAATAGTTATGAGTGTGAATACCAAAGCGGGTACAATGGTCGTCAAAGATATGAATTATGCTGGACTTTGGAAAGTGACAACCCGTGTCGAGAAGATAAAAAACAAAAACATCGTAGGATTTATCTATAACGAGAAAAAATAATCTATGAGAAATAAGTTTTCTACACGCCTGCGCCGTCAAAAGAAGTTTCGACAGAAAACCCTCAGCAATCTCGCATTTTTACTTATTCTCATCGTTCCTATCTATCCGGTATTTGGTTCCTACATGCAGAGCTATACGGGTGTCGTCGTACGAGGCGAATACGACCGCTCTACGATCCTCGCTTCCTATGATTGGGAAACAGGGGAGAGTACTTCTGACTTTATCGAAGACCTCGTCCAGGCTCCACCCGAGACCACACTTATAGAGCCAGAACCTGCACCTGTTGCTGCTCCAGAGTCTGAGCAAAAGCCAGAACCTACTGTCGATCCAAAGCGCTCATTGTATGTCACACATACGGTCGTGAGAGGCGATACTATCAGTACTATTGCTCAGAAATATGGCGTCCCTATAGCGACACTTCGTACGATGAATAATCTCAATACAGATATTCTCTCTATCAGTCAAAAAATTACTATTCCTCGTATCAACGGTATACAGTATGCTATCCAGAGAGGTGATACTCTCAGTACTATTGCACAGAAGTACGGTATCAACGATATCAATACTATTCTCATAGCCAATGATATGAGCCGTAATGCCAAGCTCAGTGTCGGTAAGCAAATCCTCCTCCCAAATCCTACAAAAGACCCGACTAAAAAACCTGCTCCTCAGGTAGCAAAGACTACTCCAGCTGTCAAGCCTGCTCCAGCGCCAAATAATGCTAAAAAACCAGTAGCTCCAGCACCTGCTCCCAAGCCAGTTGTGAGAGATCAGCTAAATCTCACCTATGGAGACTATTCTCTCGGGCTCAAGGTCACTAAATGATGTCGTAATTTTGTTTGGGGAAACTGTACTTGTTTTGTCGCAAAATATAAAAATGTCACATGGCGTGGAAATGCGAAGGATTGGATCAGAAATGCTAAAAAACAAGGGAAGCCAACTGGAAATGATCCGAGACCAGGCGCTATCATCGTCTACCATGGTGCAGGATTTCCGCCTGCGTACGGGCATGTGGGCATAGTTATGGCAGTCAATGAAGACCATATGATCATCAAAGATATGAACTACCGAGCACTCAACGAAGTGACCACTCGAAGGGAGAATTTTAATAATCCTGCCATCATAGGATATATTTACGTAGATTAGAGCATTTTTGCAAGCGAGAAGAGGGGATAATCCTTTTATTCTACAGATAAAATCAGTACAATAATGGAAATATTTACACCTTCGTGATTCCTTTTCAAAAGATCATTGCATGGTTTCTGATAGGCCTCCTTTCTTTTGAGGTTATTTTTCGTGTTCCATTTACCATTTCCGATGTTTCTGCACTTGAATCAGAAGATCATGAAGACATAGTTTCTCTCCTCGTAGAAGAAGACCTGTTTCGCAAGATGTCATCTGACATCGATGCCTATGCTCGCCGTATTCAGGCTCGGCTTCCACATACACGAACAGTTATCCTGACATTTCCCAGAGATGCTCACCCATATCTCATAGCTTCTGCCAACGAGCGACTGTATTTTTCTGGGCTTCCAGAACACGGAAATAAAACTCAGAAGCTGGTAGGAACTATACTTATCGGACATCTCCCCATTCCTGTTGTTCACAAAAATACTGCAGATTTCCTCTCACTCTATCCGTATACAGATTTTGATGAGCCTCATTTTTTTTGGAATTGGGATACTTCACGATATGAATTTCTCTCGCAGAAAAAAGAAGATCCCCGTCCTGATGTCTGGCATTCGGTTATCAGTCCAAATACAGGTAACATCGATACTGATGTAACAAAGATTCGCGATTTTTTTGCTCGAGTTTACGAATATGATGATAAAAAATGAGGTTATCAGAATGTAGGCGCTGATCCCCAGGTTCTCTACATGGATAGTATCAACGAATCTCGTGCAGCCAGTAAATGACTCCTCTCTGTTTACGAACAATTTTTCATCCCTAATCAGGAACATACCGCCTACAATCGATTTTCTGGTGAGTTTGCTCAGTATCTGTATACAGGATTTCTCTCAATTATGAAATCTGAGGGAAATATTCAGATACCAAGTTTTCAAAATTGGAAACCTAATCCAAGTTCCGGAGCTTCATTTTTGAACCAAGCTTCTGATATCACGACCAAGGTTTTTGCTGATGGACTCATCACTCCATTTATCAAAGTCATCAACGAGAAATATCTCGAAGATGTGACGAAGTGGGTTCACAATACTGGTCGATACTATGATGGCTCATCGAGTGTCCGGGTGGATACAATTCCCGAACTTATCACCACGAAAGACGCACTCTCTGCGCAGGTCATCAAAGAAGGAAATGATGCTCTCGAGAAATTGATAGACACCTATGTGGAGGGGAATCTCTCACTCGATATCCCTATTCTCGTCAGTCGTCCGTTTCAAAAAACTATCACAGAAACAGAAGGGAGGAGACAAGTCACACGTACCTATAATTTTGTCTACGATAATTATTTCTATGGTACAAAAGCAAATACTATCAAGAGCGCGAGTGACTGTAGCCTCATTCGTGGTTCGACATTTGGATGAACCAATACGACAGTGCAGATGAATCATGGATACAATATGCTCGCTGGTGAAAATGACGGAAAAATCATAGCTCGTGATACTGATGCTGGTATAGCATGTCCTAATCCGACCCTGTCATACTGGGGAGGCAATAGTCCACTCAACTCGACCTACCGTGATAGTGAAATGGTGCTTGATTCTTCTCGATCTGATGACTTCACATTACCTGTTCTCGATCCTGCTGCTGGCAAGAAAATAACTGGGACTAACTCACCACTTGATTGTCTCACGACTGATCTCATACTCCGACCGTATCAACATGAAGGACTCGCAAATAGGAAATATAATTGGCCTGTTGAAACAAACGGAAACAGATATTCTTGTGCGACTCCACTGCAGCGACCGACACCAAATCCATTTAACATCGAGCCAACTCCTGACAAAAACGAAAATATTCTCTCGAGTCTGGTGCGATGTTCTGTGAATAATGGCGACATGACTCTCCTCGATCGTGATGGGAAAAATCTCGGGACATGTCAGACAAATGGACTCTCATGAACATACAAGCGGATACCCTCACTCGTCAAACACAGCGATCCCACAACTAGTGTTTTTGGGAAACAGCTCCAGTGATTATCGACACCAAATCTCCCAATCGATGAAGAGAGATATCTCCTCTACCTCAACCGGACCTGAACACAATCCCGTGTGAATTATCCAAATCTGTTTGATGTCGTCGTCAATCCTCTGGATACAGATGACGTTATTGTTGCGAAAATTCGTGCTGCTCTCACATGAGCTCAGTCTCAGCTCACGCCGAGAGTGAATCTCCCAGCTGGTCATAAATGGTCTCAACTCGTGCCAGATGCGGGTATGAATTCTGTGAATATCGCAGACACACTCCTCGCAAATGCTGACATAAAAAATGCTCTCATCGAGGCACTCCGATGGAAATATCTCGACACTGAAACAAAATATACCTCTGTCTTTGAGAGAGCTCTTGCGCCGACTGCTCCAAATAAAAATTTCATTCTCCCAGATAAAAAAGATCTCTATGAAACGAGCTACCTCGGAGGTCAAGGTGATGCGAGAAATTTCGTATTTTGATTTGCCCCAGAGAAGAAAAATCCTCTCCCAGAATGGTTCACAGATATTGAGGCGGTCCACACTGATATAGGAGCGGGTTCGTCATTTACTGATCTTGAGAGTGATTCCCCATACTCTCTGTCTCCTGGTGAAATCAGTACACTCCTCGGCGAATCTGATGTTCCTCCTGAGAATCGTGATGATGAAAAAAAACCGACACAATCAGATAGTGGATCATCGCTAAAGCTCGATTGTGAGCTCCTCTCGAGCATCATAGTGTGGGAATGGCTCACACAGATTCTTTGTTGGCTTCAGTGATTTACCGATGTGAAATCATACACACTGACTGCAGATACTTCTGACTTTCCAGCGTTTCCTTTCTCTACTGGCGGAGGGTTTGGCGGACTCTCTGGTTTATTGCAACAGCTCAAGAGTTTCCTCCAATCGGATAGTAATAAAAATGCTGTTCAGGATTATGTAGAGAATAATAGAGAAAAAATTTCACTCAATACATCTCTCTCAGCCCGTACGCTCAGACCTCGAGAGTCATTGCGTATAGATACCACTCTGGATGAATGAAATTTCCGACTCGATGATGACTCCACCAATATTCGTCTCGAAGTCATACGTATAGATGATCTCGATGAGAAAAAGAGTTATTCCTCTCGAGATGCGGATTGGTCAAATATTCAGAAGCGTTATTTTAGTGTCTCTGGTTCTGATGCGCTCGTGGATGGACATGCTTCATGGTCATTTACTTCTGAAAATAATAATCGTGCTCGAATTATTTTTGCATCTCGTATTTATGACGACAAAGGTGCCATCATAAGCTCAGAACAAGACTCTGTATTGATTGGTCCAATAGCTCTCGGTGTGACAGTTATCGGATCTACAGGTACTGACACTTCACATACCATCACCGCTGGTGATACGAGAGGATTAGAGATGACCCTATCTGGTCTCGATGTCTATCCAGGAACTGTCGATGTATCTATTCAGGACTATGTGACTGGTCAAGAGAGATGACTCTATAAATCTGTGCCTGTGATAAATAATAGTATTCGCCTAGGGAGTCCTGCTATTGATTCAGTTTTGAGAAAATCTGGAAAATACGCTATCACGGTCATAGCTGGGGATTATTCGGGTCAGACTCATCTGATGATATCGCCAGATAAACCAGTCAAGTTGGAAGCCTCTCTCTCGAGTCTGCTCATCCGCGACACTCCAGAGAAAGTATCATTTTTACTTCAGGATGTCTGGTGAAATACGATTGATCTCAAGGACTGGAATATGGATATCAAGAGCTCAACGAAGGTCAAATTATCACCAATATCGAGCCAAGCAAATACAGTTTTCTCAGGCAAGGCTGTATCTCCTCTCACTCTCACACCGACTGAATCTGGCAACACTACTTTTGACATCACACTGACCCGAGATACTCAAAAAATATCCACTAATTTTTCTCGGCCAGTCCTCGCTGATGCACTACTCAAGGTCGATATTCCTCGAAGCAATGAGATAGAAGTGGGACAGGAAATTCCTGTGAATTTCACTATCCAGAGAACTGATGGTAGTCTCGTTGATAATTGGGATACAGACATAAAAATAGGAATCAGAGGTGGCGATGCAACACTTGCCCAAGAGACTCTTACTTTCCGATGAGGCCGTGCGACAACGACAATAAAAACTGGTACAAAACCTGCCACAATTTCTCTCTACATGAAGGAAACTGGTCTCGGGAAAATAGTGGGAGAAAGCTTCCAGATTTTACCTGGCACTCCTGCTCGAATCGCCCTCACGAGTCCTGAGACTCTCTTTGCTCGAGCAGGCGCACGTGGAATACTTACCACCCGAGTCTATGATAATTATGGTAATCTGACGACACTTCATGGACATACTATCATCGCTACAGCTGACCGTAATACACTCATCCAGCCACTCGCATCTGCGCGAGAAGTATCTCGGGGGATCTATGAGATGGATATCATCAGTCTCGGAAAACCTGGTCGTATATTATTCCGTGCTTGGCTCCAGAAAGATGCTAAAAAATCTCCTCTTCCTGCGCTGGAAAATGTCTCTGAGACAAACGCTCTTCCCGTTATCACGAGTGAACAGGCTTCTCAAAATACCTGGCAGAATCTGACGCAAGTTTTACTTGGCGCTCCATTTTGACAGACGCCAGTTGAGTGATATTTCGGATGATCGACACTCTTCGCACCACAGACAAAGACTCTCGCACTCACGACACTTCTCGACACCTCAGTCAGTCCTATTATCACAGTCATGCCGACAGGTGGTATCACAACAGGTGCTGTTCAATATGGAACTGGCATAAAAGTTCAGATCGAATCATACACCAACAATACACTGACTCTCTGAGTGTCTGATACCCGTCTCGGTACTATCGCTCGCATTCGCTATCCAGCAATGTCTGATATTTCTTTCACTCCGTGCGAAGGCGTGTGTACTCGGGATACAATGACTTTCACTCCATCAGGTTCGGATATTTATTATCGAGAGGGAAGTGTTTATCAAAATTCAGAAAAGCTCTTTGCTCTCACAGAGATATTTTCTCTTCCAAATCTCTCCTTTACTTTTGTACAAAAAAATAATCAAGTCCTCCAATTCTCAGTTACTTCAAACGGTAAAAATATTGGCACTCTCTCACTCGCCTGGAAGCCACGAGTTCCAAAACAGTTTTGAGCGGATACTTCTGGGGGCATCATTGTTGAACCATTTCTACCAACACTTCTCACAAAGCTCACCTGGAGTAATGTCAGTTCTCATGAGGTGCCTGGAATGGTAGTATATATGTCAGGCGCATCGAATACTTATCTGGGATGAGCACATAGCCAGTGATGGTCTGCTTATCCTGAAAAAAGTGGTCTCGGTTGGACGGATGATAATACCTCCCTTCTCCAGTTTGCATCGTGACAAGAGTGGTCCAAATCTATAGAAAACCATGCTGATTATCTGACTATCAATCTCGGAGATCCTATTATTCACCTCCCAGCATATGGGGTAGATAGTGCCACAGGATTTGATAAAACTCTCGGAGAGCCAATGTATATAGGGTGAACTGACGTGAGTGAATTTACCTTCCGTGATGCAAATAGTGATGAGAAAAAAGACCTCATAGTCTATCACGATAATGGTACTATATGAATGTGACTCTCTCGTGGTGATGGTACTCTCCTCGATGGCGGAGACCTCCTCTCGGTCAGAGGTGCGCACCAATGAATGATACGAGCGTGAGACTTCATAGGTGATGGATATGCCGATATAGTTTTTGTTGACACATCGGGAGTGCTTCATCAGGTAATACACGATGAAAAAGGTCCGACAGAAAAACCGATGAAGTATGATGCAACACCGATACTCTGAAAAATAGAGCAACTCGAAATCTTTGACATGGATCATGATAAAATTGATGATATTATTGTCATGGATCATCTCGGAAGTTTATTTATTTTTTATGGTCACGGCTCTGGTGTTTTCCGAGTACAGCTCATAGATAATGTGTATGATTTTGTCTTATCGGACAAAGCAAAAGCTTCTTATTTCACTGGAGCAATTCGCTACAATGGTCCTGGGTTTGTCGATCCGAATACGATGTCGGTACCTGCTAATTTTGAACTCCGAACGCAGCAAGAACAAGCAAACAACCTTCTCTTCACGCAAATACAAGTACCATCGAGTCAGCCTGCAACTATCGCTCCATCACCGAGCCTGGGTACTGTAGTAGGCGATAGCATCGCTGGTAACTCTACCAATAGTCTCTCTGGTCTCCCGAATGGTCTCCTGCGTATGTATGATGGAAATGCTTCTGGACTCGCTAATTCACTCAGAACTGGTTTTGATGCATTTGAAAGAGAGAATGATAGCACAGTCTCTGTTGTCGCAGACACAGATCAGAAATATGACACTGTTCATCTCCTCAAGGCACCATTTATCATACCTTCGGCACTCTCTGTTACAAAACAATACAAGTCTCTCGAAGCCTCTGGACAAGTACTCTCCGGTTCTCCAATAGAAGTCAAAATCATCCTCAAAAATAATTCGACACAAAACATCAGCAACATCCTCCTTCTCGAGAATTTTGCGGACTATCTCTCACCCTCAGGTACAGAGTATGACGTCGTCCGTAGCACTGGAAAAGAAACACGGAAATTTATCATAGATAACCAGCAAAACCACTCAGGCATAGTAGACATGAGAAATGTATCGCTTGCTCCTGGTGAGACTATCACACTCGTCTATGCTGGTACACTCAAGTCATTTTCTTTTGGGAAATTTGATGTTGGTTATCTCGAGGACAATCAGGATCCGACATCAAATAATGCTATTCCAAAAGCCCACGTTCGAACTACTAACACGACTGCTTCCAACAAAGAATCTATTCCTGAGAGTGAATTTTATAATCATGATAGTTACGGAGATATACGATTTAATCCAAATGAAACATGTGGATGACCACTCCTACTCTGGCGTTCACACAATACTTATGATAGAACATATCATAAAGCTGTTATTACTCGGGTCACACCTGATGCAGACCAAAATGCTCTCAGACTGAGCAGTGATCCTACCAGTACTCTCTCTAACTCTGCCTCTCCTGAGACATCGACTGAATCTCAGATGCGAGAAAAATCGCAGAAGCAGATTGCTGAATGGAATCAAGACAGTGATGGTGATGAGATACCAGACAAGGATGACAATGACTATGGCGAAATATTTCAAATGGTCATGCAGAATAATATCCCGCAAATACTCTCAAGTTTATCAAATATTGATTCTGTTGTGGCAGGTATCACGGGTGGTATAGATAAGATTATTCAGGGATTTGGTTCTGGTTTTGGTAATGTTCTTTCTCAGCCAATTAACTGGTCACCTGATATGCCAGGGAATACCATTTCTGCTCTGGGGTATCCTGTACCTCAAGCAAATGTTCCACCAAAAGCGTGCCATAAAGATGTCCGCTGTGGAACCCCTGATTTTGCTTATCCTACTGGTCCGAGAAGAAATCGTACATGGCCGCCTGTTTCGTATGGTGCTGGTGGTCGTTTTGATTTCCTGGGAGGAATATCTGGCGTTATAGATAGGGTTGGACTCAATGATGATCCTAATGCTTCGTGATCTGTCACAGGGCAAGAGGCAGGTGAATATACACCAGGACTCGGTATCTCAAAATTTCGACTATTCCTCGATACGACTCTCACGGGTGCCATGAGTCAGCTCATCTGTTTTGGTCCCAATAATGCTATCACGAATAAGCCATGAATGTTCCCACTTCAATTTGATGGCAACTGTATCTATGCCATTCTGGACTTACTCCAAGGACTCAATGATGGTAGTGAGGATGCACCACTTGAGACAGAAACAGATGTTTCTGATAGTCTCCCCCCACCAGAGGAACAAGGAAGGAATCCAGATAGGGGAGAGCGGGCTGTGTTTTCTAATGCCAGCACTTGTTCTCCGTCTCAGATCATAGATGCATATCCGAGTGCTCTCGCACAGTCTACAGCGAATTATTTTAACAATAGAAATGATAGAAATACTTCTGCACTTCTCCAGGACATTGCAGAAAATGCTCCTGTGGTCAATGGCTCGTCATCTGACTCTGCGCTCGAACTCTTATCAAAATATGGTGATGATATACTCAAGATAGCTCTTGATCCTCAGGTGATGAATTTCCTTGGAGGACTCGGGAGCCCTGAGTCTATCAATCTCGAAAGTGTCAAAGCTTTTCCAAACTTTATTATGGATTGGTACCACAGACAGATGGACGAAATCACCTCAAGCCTCACTCAATTTCCTGACCTCAAATTAGCACTAGCTGATCTCCCTCATGCAGATAAATGAGCAATACCTGGATTAGAATTTGCCCTTCAGCAGCATGCATCGTCACTTCCTCCGAGTATTCAGTCATCCTGACTCTTGAGTAGTGTTATCCCTACTGCAAATGCTGCTTTTGATCTAGGAGGAGGCTCTTCTGGCGAGCCAGTCAGTATATTCAGAGGAGTTGCTCAGCAATTCTTCGAATCTATGTCTCAAAAACCGAGCGTTAATCCGAGCTTGAAGCGTATCGATGCGGAGATACCCTATGCCAATGGCCCAGATATAGATAAAAAACTTATCGAGTATGAAAAAGCACTCGGTGCCCCACAGAGTGCTGAAAACCGATCTCGTCTCCAGCAAAATATAGAACGCCTCAAGGAATATAAGGAGCTCCCTGAGAGACTCCAAGAGGCTTACTATGAAAAAGAAAAACACCTCTACGGTCTCTCCAAAAATGTTGAATGAACACAGAAATTTATGGGAGATTGGATGAAGGACAATGGTCCAAAATTTAATAATTGGACTGAGTCGTTTGTACTCAATACCAAGATGCTTGATGGATGGCAGGGAATGATAGATGTGTTTAATGACTACGAGGCAGAATGTGGGGTCAATAGAAATGAACGATGGAATCTCCAGCACTGGATGTCTATTGTGATACCTGAGATTATTCCAAATATGCCTGTCATTGAGATGCCGCGATGGCCTGATTTTAGTGGAGATTATTCTCAGATAGATACCTCTATTGATGCAGAGATTCCAGATTATAATCTCACATTCCAGCCTGTATCGCTCCCAGACGCACCGATTGGTAACAGTGCTGGTCCGATGCCACTTATCCCAAAAATTCCACAACTCAATACGGGTATAGCACCACCGTCTGTTGATATACCACAGCTCCCTGATCTCCCTCCTGCTCCAAAGATGCCATCTCTCTCTCCGGCACTTGCTTCTGCTAATGGTATATTTGATGCTACGACAAAATTTCAATGTCTCTACCGCAAAGTCCCTCTTGCTCCTGAGTGGGTCGCATGAACCAAGGTGGCTCATAAGTCTGAACGAAAATGATATCTCGATTTTGACTTCTTGGATCGTGACCAAGGATTCCTCGAACAGTATAAGAAATATCAACGGTTTCTTCCAGATATCAACTCGATAGCAGCTAATGCATTTAGGACTGTTGGAGATTCTAGTGAGTCTTTTGAAACTCTGCAAGATTCCCTCAATAATCTCGAGGAAACGCTGCAGATTGAGTTTGATTCTAGGACATCCGATACTGTACTCACAGAATGCGCGGACAATATTGATAATGATGGTGATGGAAATATAGATTTCCCAGAAGATACAGAATGTAGGAGTACTGCTGACGATAGTGAGTTATCTCAGAACAATTCAAATACTCTGGAAGAATCTATCGTACAAATTCCATCAATGATTCGTGAGCTCGTAGCCGCGACGCAGAATCCAAAATATGTCGATCCACGAGAAGGATTCTCTCAATTCTCCGAAGTCATTCAGAGTATGGATATGTCACCACAGAGGAGAGCTCAGTTTGCTCGTATTCTCGATACCGCTTGAATTCAGAGAGATACCACAGCTCCTCTGGTCACACAGATGAATACCAGATTTGACACTATACAGGATGCGATTGAGAGAGATAGGGCAGAGAATGATCGAGTCATTCAAGATCTCGTCGCATGGTCAAATAATAAAAAGACTTTGCAAGATATACCATCGCTTGCTCACAGAATAATAGGGAGTACTCATCTCGCTCAGAGTAATAGTTCATCTAGTTATCTCGCAGCACTTGACTCGAGCATTCTCAATCCACTCTCAGCATCTATCACTTCTACTGTTCCATCTCTTCAAGCTCTTTCTCCTCTTGTCTCTGTGACGACAACAGAGATGCCTGTTGCTCCATCTGCGCAGACGACATTTGCATCTACGGTCGAAGATCAAGGACTCAGACAGGCTCGAGGACTCTATGTGACACAGGGGGAGAAATCACAAAAGCTCATCTACTATGCAGACGCGGTCAATGGTGCAGTAAAAATTCACACTGTTGACGATGATCGTGATGGTGATTTGGATGTGTATTATTCTCTCTGAAATATCATCTACAGAAAAGAAAACTACACAAAATCTCCAAGACCTTATGTGATCAAAGATGCACCAAAAGTCTATACAACGAATGATATATACCGTCAATTTTTCAATATAAGAAATGCAGATATGTCACTCATTCCTCGAGATGGACAGATACACATAAGACAGAACAATTCTCCAGCAAGTGTGTGATACCAGGTTCACATAAAGCAGGGTAGTGAGCATATGCGTTTGAGCCTCTTCCGTTCTCTGTTTGAGACCCAGCAGGACAAAGGGCGCTATCAAGTAGATATTATTCCACAGACAAAAAATGATCCGCTCGTGCCCGTCTCGAGTGTTCCAACCATTGCCGATATAGATGGAACTGTCTTTATCGAACATAATAAAATATACAGGACGCTTCTCACTCGAGCAAGGTACATTGACGAGAATGGTAGCATCCAAGATTTGTCTCCTGATTTTGTCATCCGTTCGGGACAATCAGGCTATACCTCTGAGTCAGCTGTCATAGAAGTTACGACAAAAGGGAAGACTGCTTCCTACAACATGAAAGCCGGTCAGCGAGTGAGGTTTGCAAGTGATAGCAGTATTGTTGTCCTCAGAGGATCGCTCATACTCTTTAGTAATACTATTGAAAAAAGGCCGCTCAGTATCCGTGATATTCGTCTCCCACTTCTGCCAAATGATCGCCTCACCACCGATACCAACGGTAGCGCTTCTCTCCTCTTTCCTGATGGTCAGGAGACAATTATCGGACCTTCACAGTATTGGTCTATGGTCGAATACACACCGGGAATAGGAATCAAAAAACTCTCTCTCCCTGTCGAATCTGAATGGTATTATGGCACTATTACAGATGCACGTAGTTTGCGAGAAAATCGTTTCCCTGGTACTGTTGTCTTTGATGCTTTTGCAGACTTTTCAGAGGGTAGTATCCTCTCAACTATTCCTCCTCAGATAAAGCTCTCCCTCCCGAGCCCAACAGAGATTGATTTTCAGTCATATTTCCCAGCTGACACACTCACCAATGTTGAGATATTCCGTCTCCCATCTTCACAATATAGAAAACTCTCTGCGACGAGATTTGCATTTGAGACACAGGAAGAGAGTACACAGATGACCGTCCGTGTGACTGTCTCATGAAGAGTCAAGGACTATACTACTAGAATCGTCACAGACCCACCAAAACTCGGGGTTAGTACACTTGATGCGAGTGGTAAGATATCTGGTAAAACTCTCTCTGTCTCACCGCTCCTGCCAATGGGTATACAATCCTATATAGATAATCAGAGCTGGACTCTAGCTCGATGATTTGGTAGTAACAGTGATGCATTTTCTACTTCTGTCGTACGTAGTGCTCCAAAAGTTTCTCTTAATTTTTGAGCAGAGACTCTCGTTACTTTTGATAGGAATTCTGGTGTACCGACTCTTGGAAGTACTTTTTCTATTGTTCCTATTATTACACTTGGGCAGACATTTGCTTATTCAGTTCGTCAGGGTAGTGCAGAGAGACTCCGTATGAGCTATGATTTCCCAGAGACTATTTATCGACAAGTTGCCACCCCCGAAGAAGTAAATAAACCAGGAATATATGTGATAGGTGCTGGTTTACGTCTCGAGCCTGCAACACTTCGAGACACTCTCAAGTGATGAGCTTATATCACGGATGCCGCATACAGACCAGTTATCACTCTCGATAATCGTGGAATTATCCGTACTCTTGATGCCAATGTCGTATGGTCTGTGAAGATAGAAAATAACCGTGTGGTGTTTACCCTCTCTCGTGATAGAGTAGAGCTCGGGAAAATCATACTCAGTGGTGATGTCATCACGACTCTCGAAAATACGGGAGCCTAGTTGTCTGCTATTTTTTTCTTTGTATCTACCATGGTGCCCCCTATGTCGAGCCATACATGGTAGTCTCCTGACGTGTATCATTCGAGAAGTGTTTTTATTTCTAGGAGATTTTCTTTAGGTGTCTTTTCGGAGAGTTTGAGAGTGATTATTTTATCTTCTATGATGCAGGGGTATACACTCTGTAGCTTCTGAAATTGTTTCACTATCTCTCATTCTGCGTCTTCTGAATCTCCAAATATTCCTTCACTTCTCGCGGCTGTTCTGAGGTCTGAAATGGTGGACCTCTTTACTTGATCCGCCTCAATAGATATCTCTCTCATTTCTATTTTACAATTGAGACGACCTTTCACCAGGATAATTTCTCCTATGTTTATATGGCGAGCTATTTGATCGTACATTTTTGGAAAGACGATGACTGTGAATTTCCATCCAGTACTCGAACAAGTCGCTATGAGCATATTGTCTCCTTTTTTTGTCTGTATCTTTCTCACTGTGTCAACATAACCGATTATTTGAACGATAGGTTTTTCTTTTTTTTCTTTCTTTTGTTCCTCTTCTGGTTCACTTTGTGTCTCCTTTTCTTCTGTTATTATTTCTCATACATCACTCACTTCATCGTCAATTATTTGCTCTTCCGTGATACTTTCCTCGAGTATAGCGAGAAAGTCCTTCACTTTATCAAGACCGAGAGACTTACGTTCTATGTATCGCTTGAGCCCATCAAGAGGATCGCCAGATATACTCATGCCAATAGCATTTCTCTCTTCCCGTATCTTTTCCTCAAAAGACATAGGCGTACCAGATTCGAGTATGAGACCACTTCCTGTGATATCAGTCCCGAGGTCAAACATATCCATTTGTTTTGTGCTGGTTTTGTGTTCTACTTCTCGGAGATAGCCTGCCATTCTCTCCATATTAGCGAGCATATGTCCGCGCTCTCACATCGTGTCCATTGCACCACTTTTGATGAGTGCATCGAGAGTCTTTTTATTGATAACATCAGATCCAGTTCGTTTTACGAAATCCTCGAGCGTCGTATAGTTTCCAGTTTCTCGTCAGCTCAATATCGTCCCGATAGGACCATCTCCGACGCCCTTGATTGCCTTGAGTCCAAAACGGATTTTTGTCTTATCGATATAGGTAAAGTGTCTCCTTGATTCGTTCACATCTGGTACGAGAACCTGGATTCATTTTGAACGGGCTTCATTTATCTCGAGAACAATTCGGTCACTATCATCTTCATCTGAGACCATGAGTGCCGTGAGAAATTCTGTCGGATAGTATGCCTTGAGATATGCTGTCTGATAGGCAATCATCGAATAACACGCAGCGTGAGATTTATTGAAACCATACCCAGCAAATGGCTCGATGATATCGGTGAATATGTAGGTTGCGAGTTTTTCGGTGTGTCCTATTTTCATGGCAGCTTCGATAAATTTGCCCTTTTGTTCGTCCATCAGCTCTTTGATTTTTTTACCCATCGCGCGACGGAGTATATCGGCTTCACCGAGTGAAAACCCAGCAAATGCCTGAACGAGTTGCATGATCTGTTCTTGGTAGACGGCAATACCCTGAGTCAGTTGGAGGATTTGTGCGAGGGATTCGTGTGGATACTTCACTTTTTCTTTTCCATGCTTTCTCTTGATATAGGTTGGGATGTAGAGCATCGGACCTGGTCGGTAGAGCGACACCATGACTATGATATCTTCAAAAGTATTTGGCACTAGTTCCTGCAGGTAGCGACGCATGCCCGCTGATTCGAACTGAAATATACCAGTGGTGTCACCCTTTGCAAAGACATCAAACACTCGCTGATCGTCCATCGGGAGATTATTGATGTCTATTTTTACTCCATGATTATTTTCGATAATCCGGAGAGCACGATCGATGATGGTGAGATTTCTCAAACCCAAAAAGTCCATTTTCAAAAGTCCCAAACCATCGAGAGGGTAGGCAGAGAATTGTGTCACTATTGCGGTATCGTCTTTTGGTGGATGCTGGAGTGGACAAAAATCTGTCATAGGGCTCGGAGCGATGATGACAGCACATGCATGGACACCGAGTTGTCGCACGGTTCCCTCGAGTTTCTGAGCGTTTTTGATGAGCTTGTTGTGGAGAGGATTTGTCTCTATTGTTCTCTTTAGATCTGGATTTTCTTTGATAGCATTTTCGATGGTGATACCAGGTCTCGCGGGTATGAGCTTTGCAAATTGATTCATCTCTGCAAATGGTATACCGAGTGCGCGACCGACGTCTTTGACTGCTGCACGAGCTGCCAGTGTTCCAAATGTACATATCTGGCCTACTTGATCATGACCATATTTTTCACGGACATATTCGATGACTCTCCCTCGACCCTCGTCAGAGAAGTCGATATCGATATCAGGCATCGATACTCGGGCAGGATTGAGGAATCGTTCAAAGAGGAGCTGATATCGGAGAGGATCAATATTGGTAATTCCAGACAGGTACGCGATGATGGCACCAGCAGCGGATCATCGACCAGGGCCGACTGGTATATCGTGTTCTCGAGCCCAGCTGATAAAGTCAGCAACGATGACGAAATATCCATCGAATCCCATCAGATGGACGACGGCAAGCTCATACTCGAGACGGTCAAAAATTGCTTTATTTTCCTCGGAGAGAGTGTTGTAGATATCTTCTTTTTTTGTACTTCTCCACTTTTTTGGGAGCTCAAGAAGTTCTTCAGGCGAAAGTTCTGAGAGGGTCGGCATCTCTTCATGGATTTCCTTGTGGACACATTCGGCGATATCCTCGGCAGATAAGGTGAAGTCATATCTCGTATTCATTCCCTCGAAACAGGTCCAACGCAGGAGCCATTCCTGGTCTGTGAGTAATTCAAAATCCTCTGGATAGATTTTCTGGTAAGCTTTTTTTCTCTCTTCTTCTTTTGAATTCAGTTTGTAGACAGGGAGGAGTGGTTTCCCGTGAGGAATTTCTATGTCTATCATGTCCGCTATTTTGAGCGTGTTTTCGCATGCTTCTGGTGCGTATGCAAAGAGCTCTCGCATTTCCTCTGCTGGCCTGAGTGAATAGTTCCCATCTATGAGAGTTCGTCTATCGGGATCATCCACTCGACGACCACTTCCTATACATGAGAGGAAGTCCTGAGCCTCTGCGTCATCCGCTCTCGCATAATGGACATCATTGGATCCGACGAGCGGGGCACCTGATTTTTTACTCAGTTCAACGAGTCTCTGATTGTATGCACCCTGTGATCCGCGATCTGGATGTTCACCGATTTCCAGGAAATAATTCCCTTTCCCAAATACTCCCTGGTAGTAGGCTATTCTCTCGAGCAGAAATGTATCATCACGCCCAGAGACGACATGCTGAGCCATCTCACTCGCGAGATCACCCGAGAGAGCTATGATATCCTCGGCATATCGCTCGAGGAGAGGGAAGTCTATCTGGGCCCTGCTTCCGACATTGCCATCGAGGTAAGCTTTCGTAGTGAGCTGAATGAGATTTTTGTATCCATTGAAATTTTTTGCAAGTAGTATGAGACTGTAGACTTTTGCATCGCGGGCATCGTACTTCTGGCCCTGTTCGCAGATAAATACCTCGACTCCTATAATTGGCTTGATACCCTTTTTTTTACACAAGAGATAAAATTCAAATACTCCGTGCAGATTGTTGGTATCAGTGATAGCGAGAGCTGGCATCCCGAGTTCTTTTGCACGCATGACAAAAGCCTCAGGATTACCGAGACCCTGGAGAAAAGAGTAGTGTGTATGGAGGTGGAGATGGACAAATGACATTGCAGAGACTCTACCAAAAAACCCTCTAATTGCAACTCTTCTGCCCACTTTATCTCCGAGTTTGTAGAAACAAAAATACTTGTATAATTTTGCTATGAATGCTCTTATTTTCCCCTCAGTTCTCGCTCTCATGGATGCCCCAGAGTCTTGGAATACTCACATTGCTAGTCTTCCTGTACCTATCGCGGGCGTTCACTATGATATTGGTGATGGTGAATTCGTGCCTTCAACCATGCTATCGCCAGATGATATTTCATTTCTCTCAGAGGCATTGTCTGTTGATGTCCATTTGATGGTGAGGAAACCTTCTGCTTATTTTGAGAAAATTCTTTCTTTTCCTGCTGTTTCTGCTGTTGCTTTCCACGTGGAATGCGACGAAGATATTCATGAAACAATTCAAACGCTTCGAAATGCAGGGAAAAAAGTGGGTCTTGCGCTCCTCGATACGACTCCTGCTGAATATCTCGACCCCTATATTCAGGAGATAGATTATGTCCTTATTATGACCGTCAAATGAGGCTATTCAGGTACTCCATTTATCCCAGAAGTTCTCCCAAAAATAGCCGAAATTCATCATAAAAGACCGGAACTACCTATCGTTGTCGACGGAGGAATAAGCGAACAAACACTTCATCTGTGTCTCGAGGCTGGTGCGACAGGCGCTGTGATGAGCTCAGCTCTCTTTTCTGGAAAAAGTCTCGATTGGTTGAGTGAATATGTATCTAATAGGCAGTAATAGCGAGCAGTTACTTCTTAGCTTCGAGCCAGTTTTTGCCAACTCAGACATCGACCGTAAGGGGGATGTCCCATTTGACGATGTGTTCCATAACTTCGTGGAGAATCTGCTCAACTTCTTCTGTTTCTGTATCTGGACACTCGATCACGAGCTCGTCGTGTACCTGCATGATGAGCTTTGCCTGCATGTTTCTTTTTCAAAATTCATTCTCAATACTCACCATCGCATACTTGATGATATCTGCGCAAGTTCACTGGATAGGCATATTCATGGCTTCTCGTTTTGCTTGTTCACGGACAATAGAATTTTTGTCTGAGAGTCACTTGATGGTTCTTCTTCTGCCAAAAAATGTCTCTGAATAACCGACCTTGAGCGTTTCCGCGACCACATGGTCGAAGTATTCTCTGGTAGCAGGATAGAGTCAGAAAAAACGATCAATATAGACACTACATTCTGCAGGGTTTTTTCCGAGCATCTTCGACAGGCCAAAGGGAGTGATACCGTACATGACTCCGAAATTCACAGTCTTCGCCATACTCCTCTCTGCTTTTGAGATATCTTCTTTCTCAAAGAGGACTTTCGCAGTTTCATGGTGGAGATCCTTTTTTTCTTTGAGTGTCTCAATCATCTTTTTATCTCCTGAGAGACAAGCCAGAATCCGTATCTCTATCTGTGAATAATCCGCGACGACAAATGACCAATCATCTTGCTGTGGACGGAATGACCTCTTTATCTCATCACTCCATGGATCTCCTGCAGGAATATTCTGGAGATTTGGATCATTTGAAGACATGCGACCAGTACTCGCTCCGAGTGTGTCGTAGGTTGTATGTATCCTATGTGTCTCGGGATTGATATTTTTTGCGAGTCCACGGACATAGGTCCCCAGGAGCTTGCTCGCGTGGCGGTGTTGAAGAATATCTCGGCATATTTCATGATCTTCTGCCAGGATTGTGAGAGTTTCTTCGTCGACGCTCCATCCTGTCTTTGTTTTTTTCAGAGGCTTTATCTGCATTGTCTCAAAGAGTAATTTCTGGAGCTGAAGCGGGGAAGCCAAATTGACGGTTGTTTCTCCTGTTTTTTTTGCTACTTTTGATTCTATTATTCCTATAGTCTTTGTTAGCTCTGCTTCGAGGTTTTTCAGCATCTCAGCATCTATATAGACACCATGTACCTCCATCTGTGCGAGGACTCTCGATACGCTAGATTCCAGCTCGAGAATGGGGTGTTGCACAGGTATTGTATCTATATGCCAGAGCGATGCTGCAACTGTGGCTGTATCCTGGGCATCGATTGTGAATTCTGTGCTCTGTTCAAAAAAAGCCCCATACGAACCATTACGCAAATGAGGAGAAAAAAGATGATTCTCTATTCTGAAGTCACGAATCATGTGGTGGTATTAGAGGTCTGAGATGAGATCATCGATGAGCCTGTCTATTTCCTGGGTCATCTCATCAGTTTCTGGTTCTGTATTTGTCTCTTTTGGAGTTATAGGCTCTGGTTTTGCGAGTATTTCTTTTGGTTGAGATTTCTCTTCTGTTTTTGCTTCTTCTACTGGTACGATAACGGGCTCTATCTGTGTATCTGTGGTTGTCTCTACTGGTGGCACTTTGCTCACTCCACACGATATGAGGAGGAGGGGGAGAGTCAGGAGGATGAGTTTTTTCATAGGTTGAGAAATTACTCGCCCAGTATACCCTCTATTGGTGAAAATTCAAAAAATTTTGCAAGATATCAGAACTTCTCTATAATCCGCATGTTATTAGGAAATACGCACTCGTAGCTCAGCTGGAAGAGTACCGGTCTTCGAAACCGAGGGTCGCAAGTTCGAACCTTGCCGGGTGCACCATTTTTATACTGCATATGAATACACCAAGAGGTGTATTTTTATTTTGCCTTAATCGAGGGGTTCGTATCATGTTGGTATGTGATACATCCAGCTCAGAAATTATGCCGAATGGTACTATACTAAATATTTCCCTTCTTGTTGGACTCTGAGGGACAAATTAGTGCGGAAATGTGAGGATATGGAACTCGTGGAGCGAGTGATGTCTGATCTGTCTCCGCTTTTCGTCGAGGATAAAATTATTGAGAGTCGTGTCCACGCCTATGTCGGACAGGGGAAGACGACTCGGACTATTCGCCAGAAACTTCTCGAAAAAAAATATGACAAGGTTCTCGTAGATGCTGCCCTTGAGATACAATCTGACACACTCAATAATCCAGAGACTTTTCGTCTCCAGATAGAGAGGCTCGTGCAGCGCTGAGCGGAAAAGGGGACAGCGAAAAAAATGCTTCAGTATGAGCTCCAGATGAAATACCCAGAAGCAAAAAGCCTCGTCTCTGAAATGCTCTCGGACTATGACGACATGGAGATTCTCACAAAGAAAGCTCCTGAGTTACTCAAAAAGTATACTCAGGAGCAGGTAGTGAGAAAGCTGTGTCAGAAGGGATTTAGCCTGTCTGATGTTTATACAGTCTTGCGTCGTCGGTAAGCGAGGTAACCAGCTGTACTCATAGCGAGGATGATGAGGAGTGGGAGGAAAGGCCCTGTACGAATCACCGTCATAATATCTACTTGTACTCGTGTACTACAGGTCTGTTCTTCGTTTCCATCAATGATACAGGTTGCATCATAGACTCATTTTTCTTCGAAGACCATGTCTGCATAACAGTCAGCGACATTGCCCCATGGCTTACCATCTTTCAAGATACGGATGTGACACTGAGCGTAGGTATTTGATCGACAGTCGAGCTTCGTTCGGAGAGGAGCTCCACCAAACTGTGTGCTACTTGTCATGGTACAATAATTTGATTTTGGACTGACGGTGATAGTCTTCTGACAGTTTGGCTGTACAGTTTGTTCTCCGTCTCGTACACAGACAATCTTGTAGTTTCCATCGCCGACAGTGAAATTGAACTGACCATTATCGTTTCTGTATGTATTTATGACATTTGGTCCATTGAGGACGAAGAGTCGATAACTTCCAGCTGGTCCACAGACTGCATTTACTTGATTTCCATTTTGTGAAATCTGGAGATTTTGACAGATAGCAGCACCGAATTCGATTCTCGTGATATCACAGCTATTGACTGGGATGCCAGATGTAGAGCCTTGTCCGTCGACACAGATTCGGTTTTCGTTATTTGGGAAAGTGTATTGATCGACATTTGCTCGAGTACAGATGTAACTGAAGCTCTCGCCAGGGTCGAGACGATTATCTCGATTACCGACATTGACTATCATAGCCTGAGTCTGAGAACTGTTTCTATTACACTCTGGTGCATATTGATCGACGAGCGTCACGTTAGTGAGTGGTTCTGTTCCTGGATTTTTGACGACGATGGTAAATGTCGCAGCAGCACCGTTCTGGAGGAATTGTCGGTCATCGTGGTTATCATTATCATCTTTTATTACCTGGATGAGAGGGTTCGTGTTTGTCGTATTCTCCACTGTTTTCTGACATGATGCAGGAGTCGTCGTCTGACCATTGACGAAACATTTTGCTGTGTAGATACCAGTCGGAGTTGCAGGAATAGTGACACTACCAGTTGGTGTCGTGAGAGTCTGGAAAATAGTTCCATCTGGTCT
>Ga0172380_10001045_pt1 | contig 49392 bp, 93 predicted proteins | sample Leawe162metaG_FD_119747 | JGI IMG/M metagenome (GOLD analysis project Ga0172380, IMG submission 119747) | Leachate microbial communities from a municipal landfill in Southern Ontario, Canada - Leachate well 162 metaG | ecosystem: Engineered > Solid waste > Landfill > Unclassified | place... | reverse complement strand
TTTCCTTGCCAATCATCTTTAAGAAATATAATAGATACAACAAGAAAGAATGCTACTACAACAGCCGTTCCAATCCAAATATCCGAAGCAGATAATGTCTGCCTACCATATGGGAAATAAGTATCTTGGGGAAGCAAAAAGATGCTATTACTAGGTAAATGGATATTAAACGTTACAGTAGGCGGTGATGCCACTGAAATGGCTACATTAGAATAAGAAGCATTATACTCTTTGGCTGTTTCAAGTATGAACTTCCGATATCGTTGAGCATCATCAATTGAAGTGAATGTTTTGCTATCTGTCCATTCTCCTTGGCGAGCACTCATAAAACATAAAGAGACAAGCATAGCAAAGCATAGAATTGCTAAAACAGCCAATATAGACGTGATCTTGTATTTTGTTGTACGTATACTCATTACAAGTCTACTCCTTTTCTTTCTATCCTAATCTTTGTTTATCCTACTCATATTCTCTATAAAAAATAATGGCACAGTACACTAAACCAAGTGAAAATAGGCATAACCCTACTATACCAATTATAACAGAAGGGAAGACAATATCAATAACACCTAAGACTAATAATACTACACCAACAATAACTACAGGACTTCTCTGTGAGGCTTTTGTTGCATTGTTCATAATACTAACTCCAACTTGTTTCTTAGAAATATCTCGGATAGAATTAGGCATATCATTCCTGTTACTTTATCATAATCCTCTGATTTCTCTATTTACTAAAAATTCAACAACTCTTGTCGTTTCCTTCATGTTCATGTTCATGTTCACTTTCTCTTTTCTCTGCCTCAGTTACCACTGCAAGAGATATTAGAATTACAATAAAAAGAACGGAGGAAAGCCCTAAAATTACTGGAACCGCTAAAGTGTCAGAGATAATTCTAGTGCACATACACACTGCCAATACGATAAGAAGAACAATTCCAATTCCAATTAACCAAAATATTCTACTCATTTAACAAATCTGTCTATCAACTAAAATCCAACCACCGCATTGTAAAGAACAACAATCCACGCAATCACTACGCAAATCGTTATTGTGCCATCCATAGATTCGTCTTCTTCTTTTTTAATCTCTTCCAAGTATTTGTTTGTCCACCACTCTTTTGTTGTATTCTCCATAATGCTAACTCCCATTTCTTATCTATCTAAGTATCTCCAATATCCATTCCAAATAGGACTTCGGTATCCCCAATTATTATTTGAGGGGATAGAAGGATAATAGCGTAGGAGAGTCATGTTATCACAAGGGCAGTTCCCTGCGATATAAACTTGTAGTTCGTTAATTCGTCTATATTGGGCATCGCACAAACCTATAAGATCATAACGTTGCCCATTTAATTTCGCAATCACAAGCCCTTCAAATGCGGATATGCAAATGGTCACAAGTAGTAGAATAGATAGACAAACTATTGCGATTTTCATTTTACCTCCTGACATTTATTAATCATATACTTCCCGCTAGTGGATACAAGTACCCTATCAACGTAAATCCAATCACCAATTTCAGTGTTCGAGAATAGCCAATATACTTTATACGCATAACGTTTCCACTTCCAATATCCGTTTACCCATAAAACACAGCCATCCGAATAACTAACCTTATCTGAATATACCACCTTTTCACCATTATCTAATACAACCTCAGAATAGCTAACGTCTAATGGGCTATGATTATTAAAATTCCCATATGTTTCAGCTACATCCCATATAGAAAAGCCCATCCCTATAAAACAATAGACTAATCCTATACACAGAACTGCTATAACACACCTTGCTATATTTAAATAAACAGTCACTTTCCGTTACCATCCTTAAGCATTTTACTAGTCATAATTAATGGTATAGCATAAAATAATTGCGAGCACATAAGGAATACTAACCACCATATTTCATGTTTCATTGGTTCACCATAAATAACCAATAATACCGCGAAAAGTACAAGATAGAAGAATGCTCCACCTATCATCATCATTCCTGAAAATAGATTCCAAAATTCTACCTCTTCCATTTATCATCTATCCCTTTTTCATGTAGGATTTCTCGCCACAAGTCTCTCCGTATAACTATATCCCCTTTCCATAACCTACGTGCAACATTTTGTTCCAACTTATATTGTCCTATCCGCTCAATCCACTCCCTATCACAAGCTGATGTAATTATACAGATTTCACAATGGCAACCTTTCTTGTGCATGATTGCTTCATACCCTTCATATTTACTACTCATACAACTCTATTCCTTCGGAGCTATTTGCCATGCAGTTATTGCATCAATTGCAATAATTGCAACTCCGATGCTTATAATGGTAAACATATTAACGATAACGCCCCAAAGAATAATGCCTAACCCTATAATGCCTAGTAGACTAAGCATAATAATAATAGGAATATTCTTCTTGTTATTTATCATTTTCCACCTCAAATTTGCTTATCTGCTTTAGAGACTTCTTACTATTCCTCACGCTTAACTTAACAATAAACATCACAATAAATATTGCTGAAATAACAAGTGTAAATAAATTTAACCATCCTCTCCAATCAAACCAATCAATTTCATTCCATGGAATTAAAGTAAGCATCTTACTCAATATCTCCTTTTAAATAATGGTAATTATCCCGACCATGCTCCATAAACCACAAGCTGATGCGATTACTCCATTCATAAATTCATCTGGTTGTTTGTTATCTTTCAGCATCATCTTGCCCCCGCTTATTCATTTTGCTTTTGTATTTTTCTCTGTTCCAATAATCAATAATAGATACTGTTTGGCACACATGGCATATATTCTTGCCAATATGAGTTATGTGTATTGTTGTTCCGCATTTTGGGCAAAGGTAGAATGTATCGCCACAAGTAGGACATTCTTGATATGAAACTTTATTTTTCGTCATTTCCTTCCCTTCATTTGTTTTACCGTATCACGAGCTTTTGTATAACCCCATCTATGGTCTATTTGCAGATGAGCTTGTAACTCGACCCAGTTTCTGATAAGTTCTCCACATTTAGGGCATTTATGTGCCATTGCTTTTTCCTCCTTTCTTAAAATAAATATAATATATGGAAATCTCAGCAAAGATTATAGCTACAAATCCTAGAACTACTTGTCCCCATAATGAAATTACTTCTTGGTAATAAACTAAAACAGCACATAATACCACCGAAGGGATAAACCAAAGTAATCCTAACGCTTGCATCTCTTCTAAACTCAAACATATTATATCATATGGTATAGCCCTTATCAACTTTATATTATAATTTGTTATAGTTGTTATGACATAGTATAATAATATAGTTGTGAGTGAGCAGCGCAGGTTAAATCATCGGCAATACCTTCATAACCTATACTACAGCCGAATATCAAATAATCTGTGCGTGGACTGTGGTAGTAGACAGCCAAAACCTGGCTACCGTAAATGCCTCATTTGCACACATAGGCGGAATAAATTACAGAGAGAGCAGAGAGGCATTAAATCAGCGAAACAAATAGATAACCTTATAGACAAAGGATTAATCACTACCACAGAAGCAGCTAATATCCTTAAAGTCTCCAAGGAAGCAATCCTACAACGTATTTGGAATGGCGAAATCAAAGTCCATTCCGAAAGAGGTATTAGTAAGGGACGCGCATTCTGGGTCAAGGAATCTGATATACTGAGCATAAAACGCTCGCAGCTACCAAATATGCAATGCTCGAAATGTAAGCACTCATGGCACAGCGACAAGGTAGTAAAATGCTGCCCTCGTCCTGATTGCCACTCTATTAAAGTATCCGAGCTAACGCCATCAGAGGGGCTACAAGCATATCAATATAAGCGAAAGATAACCTTTAAACCTCTGACTGCCTTACAGAAAGAGAGTATGATGCGTGATAGGTTAAACGGTATGACCTTGATATCAATTTGTGACAAATATAAGATAAGCCCCAAGACATTCTACAAATATTGGGGCGCACGCCACAATGCCACTTGACAGATTTTGTTATTGCGTGGTACAATACAAGTACAATTATGGAGGTGGATTTTGAGCAAAATAATTAAGAGTTTCCCGACACTTAAAGAGGCTATGGCATACAAACGCAAACAAGTAAAACGCTATGGCAACACAACTGAATACTTTGTGAATAAGCATGTGACCACTGGCGAATATAGTGTATCTAAGGAAATAAAGCCTTGTGGATTCTAGAATGGAATATTGCACCAAATGTGGCAGCGAATTTAACACATTAAATTTAGATAAATGCCCCATCTGTAATACAACACTTAAAGAGAGTACCTTCAATCATGTTTACATTGAGGATTTACCTGATGGAAATGGGATAGTAATAACTCGCACATGGAAGCCCATCAATAAACATTGTACTGTTCATAAGCTTTTGGAAACGCAAAATTTGTAAAGGATGGTGTTAATAATTGGAACGTAAATTAGCCTCAATACAACGCATACTCTCAGTAGAACCGATTGATAATGCCGATGCTATCGAACGCATTACCGTTTTGGGATGGCATTGCGTTGCCAAGAAAGGTGAATTCAAAATAGGCGATTTTTGCGTTTACTGCGAAATAGATACAGTTCTCCCAGATAAGCCTGAATTTGAGTTCCTAAAGGATCGTGGATTTAGAATAAAGACTATTCGTCTTAGGGGGCAGATTAGCCAAGGGATTTGCTTCCCACTTAATATTCTTGAGGAACAGGATACATGGCAAAGCATTGGCAAGACTGCGATATTACGCGAAGGGGATGATGTATCAGATATTCTATGCATAACTAAGTGGGAACCCAAACTACCTACCTCTATGAGTGGTATAGCCAAAGGACATTTCCCATCCTTTATTCCTAAAACAGATGAGACACGCATACAATCTGTGCCTGAAGTTTTAAAGCGACATAAGGGAACAGAATGTTATTACACTGAAAAAGTAGATGGCTGTTCAGTAACGGCATGGCTTAAAAATGGCGAATTCGAAGTAGCCAGCCGCAATATATGGATGAAAGAAACATCTGAGAATATATTTTGGCGAACGATTCGCACAATGGATATTGAAAATAAGTTAAGATATCTTTACAATGGAAAGGATGTCGCTTTACAAGGTGAATTACTTGGCGAAGGGATACAAGGCAACAAATATAAACTAAAGGGGAATATGATACTTTGGTTTAACTGCTTTGATATTGGCAAATACGAATACCTTGACATAATAAATGCCACCTATGTAACGGGATTGCAAATAGTGCCACCTTTGGGGAATATTACTCTCGCCCATTCAGTAGATGAATTAGTAGAATTAGCAAAGGGCAAATCAAAATTAGCCGATATACACAGAGAGGGGATAGTAATACGCCCTTGTATAGAAAAAACTGACTACGAATTAGGTAGATTGAGCTTCAAAGTCCTTAATCCTGACTTCCTTGTTAAATATGACGAATAAAAGATGGTGTTAAAAATGGGACATTATATGAGTGTATTAGTTGAAAACGGAGGGCAGGCTAAATTCCCTACAATTGAATCCTCTGTAATACCGTTCGTTTGGTTAAAACAAGTCGTAGGAACACCTGAATTTGTGGTAATGTATTGCCAAGGGGATAAGCCTACCTTAGAATACATATCTAAGCCTGGAGAACGTTACGAACGCCAAATAGCCCAAGATATTCTATCCTTATTGGGTAACAACGATAACATTACACTCTCTATAGAGTTAGATACTGGCAGTGGTAAGAACCTGTATGAAATGTTCCTACAAATACTACCTTGCAAAATAGAATTTAAAGGACATAAATGGTCTGTATCCCATGACCATAAAACAATAAGGCTTGCTTGAAATGGCGAAACTATTAAAGATCGTTGTACTCCCAATATACCCATCAATGATTGTGGGTGATGAGATTATATTACCTATTAAGAATAACGCCATCGCTTTTAATGGCATCTTGTATAAATTGCATCATACTTATATGTTAAGCAAATTAATTGATGGGAAAGCGCATCTGTACTGCATACTTTTCGTTGGAGAAGGGTTTCTAGACATGGCTGAAAGCCCTTTTATTTAAATGTGTGGCCCGCAGCAATATCCTGATAAACTAAGGTGGTATTTAAGACAGATATTAGTATACGGTTGTATGCCACTGAGAAATATTATAGACTGGGTTTTAAGACACGGAGAATAAAAATGGGGACAACAAATCTACCAAAACTATACCAAATATCCCTTCTGGGAAAGCAAGTGCTGAAAAGAGAAGACACGCCAAAGGAAATGTTGAGCTTACTCTATTTCATGAGTAGTTCTTTACGTACTATTGATGAAATCCAAGCCTATTATCTTGCGCAAAACGCATTTGAAGCATGGAAACGAGCAGCAGCATTCGGATATGTAGAATTATCCCCTACTTGCAGAAAGCACGCAGAGTGGTTATGAATATTAGAGACTGCTTAGAGAATTGGGTAATAAATTCAATCAAACCCATAGATATTTCCTGTGAATGCTCGAACCAATTTGACATCCCTGATTATAGGTTTGATGAGATAATGATAGACCTAATGCTAAATTTGATGGCGCTCGGTGTATTATTTGTAATCATAGAAAGGAGCAGGAAGGTACAATGACCGACACCCAATTTACTATTCGCAATAAGGAAGGATTGATAAAAGGAATAACCATACGGAGGATTGAATGAACTATGACTATATGCCTCTACTTATTGGGCTTGTAGGGGTATTTATTTTGGGTTCTATTTGCCTTATTGTAGCATTAATGAAATGGATTGTGGGCAAGATCGCATATAAGTTTTCCCCCTACAATAAAAAGATAGAATTTTTAAGGAAAAGGGTAGAAAAATTATGATTGATACCCAAATAAACCCGATAACCCAAATCACAGAGGCCATGAGTTCAATATATAACACCTCAATACGTTCATGGATTATGAGTTTTATGTCTCATGCTCCACAAGCCTTTTGGGATAGGCCAGCATCATCTACTGGTAAATACCATAAAGAAGATGAGAACGGAAAGGAAGGGCAAGTAATCCACACATTAAGAGTCATTGCAGTAGCAGAGCATATGGTACGGATGGTAGATTTAAATGATCTTGAAAGGGATATCTTAATTTCAGCCGCTTCATTACATGATATATGTAAATATGGAGTAGAAGGGAATTCAGATCACACACTTTCAGAGCATCCTCAACTTGTAAAGAGTTTATGGGAAAAGAACCTCTTAGTCTTACCACAATGTGAATATGATAAGCAAATCATAGATACCATCTTGCAGCATTCAGGAAGATTTGGAGGATTACCACTACCCACTCCTACTAAGTTAGGTAAACTCTTACATATAGCCGATTTTATTTCGAGTAGACACAATATAAATGTTGATTTGAATAAGGAAATGGAATATTGAAGACATATCTCAAAGAGGAGTAATATGCTGAAATGTATAACAATAATGACAATACTTTCGGTTAGTTTTATGTTTAGTATGTGTTTATTTCTTGTATTTGTTGCGCTTGGGGGATGGAACTTTATAGACACCTTTACGATGTTTGTTGTTTTATTTATATTATTCTGTTTATCCATCATTACAGGAGTACCTGCATTTATTTTATTTGTAATATACGTGTTCTTGGATATCTTTCATAATAGGGCAAATAAATCTTGAGTTGCCCAGATGCTATAGCCAAAGTCCTTAAAACTTATATAAAGAAAGAGGATATGACATGAACTATGAAAGTGCGGTAAAACTCACGATGCACAAGTTAATTGAAGGCGGATATCTTCCCTGCGAGGCGTTGTACCTTGCTGTAACAAAAGAACCAACGTTAGCTACTACCGCTGTCATGTGCGGAGTACGACAGGTTTGGTTACGAACACATAATATTACTCTACCTAACGGTATCCGTGCATTAGCCAAAACTTACAGCGTGATGATAGAGGCAAATTTGTAAAGAGGAAATAAATCATACGGAGGATTAATATGCAAGGTACAGGGATTTTTATAACAGAAGAAGAACGCAAGGGAGTTGAGATAGAATATCAATGCTCTGGAATGTTCCTATCGGGTGGTATGCGGATGGGTAATCCCGAAGAAGCTGTGGCTAAATTGGTTGACAAATATAAGCCACCACAAGGTAGCGGATTGAATCTCAAAACTGGCGAATTCATGTTACCATGAGATAAGTACCTATAACACAAAGATGGTGAACTGAAATGTTAGGTATGAAAGATTGGTTACAAAATAAAGCGACTGAGTACGCTCTTAAAGAATACGATAAAGAGTTCTACGAGTTGACAGCAGACCAGCAAACAATTATCTATAACAAGGCAATTGAGGATTATAAAGATTACGTAGCAGTCCAGATAGATGAGGTAGAAGATTTACTGAAATATATTGGAGATACAAAGAATGTGGTATAGAATCCGCCGATTCATAGCGTCAATAACACCCTTCCACTGCACTAACCGAACACTCAATAAAAAGAAAGGGTTAATAGAACGCTGTGAATGTCAATATTGTGAATGCCTCACCTTAAACATCCGCAACTACTGTTTAGCTGCTACAATCTTCCGTGATAGTGAATAAAGAGGAGCATGTGAGAATGTTTTATTGGGTTATTGCTACCCGCTACAATGCGCCTACTATTTTGTTCTATAGTTTTGGCCCATTCTTTACGTTTAAAATAGCGCTTTCCCACCGAAGGGCGTTCTCTGCCGCATCATTAAACGCATATGTAGTTCCATCTCCATTCCATACCGCCGATCTTTTTATCCACAATTTCAATGAACGATACACTTATATCAATGATGCAATTCACTATATAATGGGAACAGGAGAGTATAAAGATGAATAACGGATTTTACGTAACATGGATTGTATTAATTCCTATCCTGACAGCGACCTTCTTATTTGGTATGATGGTAGGCCGTGAAACAGCGCCACAACCTCAGACTATTTCGTGGGATGACCAGATTTGGACACACAGAGACGATTTGTCTGATAACTTGACACCCGCTACACAGGAATATGTATTCCCGTAAAGGAGATTACGATGAATGAAGTGAGTAAATATAAATATTGGGGAACATTATTTAGTAGTAACTCAGCTTTAATAGAACAATGGGCACTAGAAGGACTCGGTTATATAGTTAAGGTTGAGAAAATACCGTCAAAAAGAGCTTGGATGTTATATATAAGAGGTTCCAAACCAAAGGCGTTACCACAATGTGCGAAATAGATGAGCAGCACGAACTTATGATGAGGGCAAAGGATGAGATGCGAGAGCTTACAGACGAGGAAATAGCAAAACAAGGCGATATTTATTATGAGTACAAAAGAGACCACGTTAAAAGTAAATAAATGCACTCGCTGTGGAGATTGTTGCAGAACTAATCCGTGTCTACCAGCGCAATATGCCTTTGGTTTTCCCATACTTTTGGGTGTAAAGTGCCCTGCATTAACTACTTTACCTGATGGCACAACATCATGTAAATGGATAGAGGAAAACCCTGAAATGGCAGAGCTTATGGTAGGCACAGGTTGCGAGAAACCCTTCCCTGAAAAACCAATGGACTTTAATAAAGTTCTAATTGAGTCCATGATGAATACTAGCTTAGTTAAGGAATATAACCGATTACATGGAAGTAGTCTTAACTTCATCCCACAAAGACGTAGCGGTATTACCGCATTAATAGATGAGGCTACTGGATACGATGACTTAGCTAAACTACATCATCAGAATAAACCTGAAGAACTACACGACTTTATGCAATTTGTCTTTGAATGTATTTGGTTGCCACTTATTATGGAGGAGAAATGACAACAGAATTCAAACGTTATAACAAATATTGTGTATTCAAATGGGATGATGCAAACAAATATCTTACTACTCACGATTTAATGGCGATAGATAATGTACTAACGAAAATTAGAAACGCGCGTTTTCGTGACGGCAAAGTTGACCACAAATATATAGTAGTCAATCAAGAAATGCCTTACACTGAACAGGTTTGGCAACTAATTCAAGAACATTGGGAGGAAACACACAAATGATAACGATTAATCAATTAGATAAATGTATAGTAGAGGCAAATAGGTTCTTGGCTAAGGCAAGGGATTGTAGGATAAAGTTAGTCAATGAGAATTGTAAAGCAGACTCGCCATCAATTACTGGGAGCAAACAGACGGGGGCAGTAAGACGGGCAAGTTTAGATTTAAGTCGTAGTCTATCTGATTTAAGAAATAGTAAATGAAATAAATAGGCAAAATGCTTTGTCCATGAGACTAAAAATAGTATAATATGAATATGGCTGAAAAGTATCTGTCAAGTATTATAACAGGCGACTACATTGGGGAAATACGATTAGGTAAGGACATCGGTAGGAGTAATCTAAACCAGCCTTACAAATGGAATCCTTGCCCTGATTGTGGCACTCCTAAATGGTCACACGTATGTAAAGGGGAAGTCCATCATACTCTTTGTAAGAAATGTGTCTATACAAGGGCGCACAGAGAGATAATAGATAAACATACTGGTAAACCAAGGGGTAATAGACCAGATATCTTACCTACCACAAAATTCTGCTACAAATGTAAACGCGAACTACCGTTAAATTCTTTTTATAAAGGTAACGATAGCTATCTTGGAGTACGATCGGCGTGTATAGAGTGCGGCAAAACTGAACATAAGCTATGGGTAAAAACAGAGAATGGGATAAACTCAAACAGAAAAGCATCTAAACGTTCCTATTATACAGAAAAAGGAGTGAGGCGAAGGAAGGAATATATAGAATCAGGGAAACGTCAACAGAACCTTGAACGCCAATCTCAATACTATAAAGATATGGTAAATAAACCATCCACTAAAATTTGTACAGTTTGCAAACAAGATTTGCCATTGACTAATTATAGAGACAACATTGGGGGAAAATATGGGCTAAAGTCAAGTTGTAGAAAATGCGAGGTTAATTTAGAGATATTATATAGGCAAACAGATAAAGGAAAGAGAGTGAGTAGAGAATATCGTGAATCAGATAGATATAAAGAAAGAACAAGGGAATACAATGCCACTTACATAAAACCAGAGAAAACAAGATTAAATAACAAAAGACTAAAACAAACTGAAAAATATAAACTGAAGGCAAGAGAATACGCAAAATCACCTCAATCTAAAGAACGCAAGAAACTATATTATCAAACAGAACTAGGTAAAGCATGTATCGCTAGATGTAGCCACAATAGAAGAGTACGTAATAAAGCAGTTCCAGCGACTTTAACAGTAACAGAGTGGAATGAAATTAAAAAAAGATATAAGTACCGCTGTGTATATTGTGGAGAGAAAAAACCGCTTACACGTGACCACATTATCCCATTAAGTAAAAATGGCCCTTTAACAAAAGAAAATGTAGTTCCTGCTTGTAAAAGCTGTAACTCTAAAAAACTTGATAAACCTGTTCTCCTCCAAATACTTGCTATGGATAAACCAAAGGAGATAGTTTACACTACCTAATCATTGCCTTATCTACATGATATGATATAACGAGGCATTATGAAAAGATTTCTGTTATATTTGCTTCGATGGCAAATGAGCACTTTCTTGATTTCTCCAATTATGTCACTATTTAATGGAACATCTATTTGGGGAACACCAACTACGTGGTTGGCTGGATTTGTCTCAAATTTGGTCGGAGGTTGCGTGTTCTTTTGGGTAGACCGTTTTATCTTCACATCCAAAGCCGTTGAAATGTGGCATGTAATCAAAGAAGGTACTTGTGATAACTGTGGTAAGGTTACAGAACTATGGAGATTAACACTCGCACCTGGGTATGATAAACGTAAAGACGATCCGAAGTATCTTTGTATGGAGTGTTCTAAGAAAAAGACTGATGGATTGAGGGCTAAAGGAATTAAAATACGGGGTAAAAGCCAATGAAAAGTTATGAAAACGTGACAACGATAACAAATGGGGAGAGAATACAAATTATGGCAATAGGTTTCATATTGGGAATGGTCACTATGGGGCTGATAATTGTCATTCCTATGCTGATTATTAATAGTTAAGTTTATAACGGGTAATTAGCATGAGTAATGAATATCCTCGTGAAAGCGAATTAGAACAGATAAAGAACTGGGATTATAAGTTAGGCTTTAAATCCCTATTTGAGTTTATTGAAAGTATCTGGCATATTCCAGATTGGGGATTTAGAATATATAGAACTACTGACCATTTGCGGAATAAAAAGGTTACAGGGGCAAAACTTCATACAGGCGGATGGTCGGGAAACGAACATATTATTTACGCCTTACAACAGAACTTTCTTTTCTGGAGCCAATGTTTCCATAGACAGAAAAGAGGTGGGCATTATTGGTTTCAAATACGTAAAGAATTATGGACGGGTAAATGGGAATAAACCTACATAACTACGAAATAATTTGGCTTCCTATCTTGAGACGTTATATTCAATGGACGATAGAGACACCTATTGATAAACAAACTAATGTTAACGCAATTCCTACTGAAATCGCAATGATACTTGTATTAACTATCTTAATTCCATTCAATATAGTAAGGAAAACATAATAAATGATAGTTGACTTCCATTTAGTTAAAGGCATTACCGCCTGTTCTACAGGCAAAAATAAATAGCAGAGGTATAGGAATATGGATAACTTCATTGATATTTACAATGGCTTCAATAATTGGTACTTCACCACTATAACCCCTCATAACAATATTTATATGCCACTAGTAATTGGTATACTTATTCTTTCATGGGCGGCATCCGCATGTGTCCCGATATATGGGAGATTTTGGTTGCGTGTTTTTAATTTCATTAAACCCGTTTACCTACCATTACTATTAATTACAATGATACTTACTGCCTTGGCATATTTGCCATTAATGGGTTTTGCCTTATTTACTTTGCCACTACCAAACTCTATTTTCTACATCATGTTTGGTAGATTCTTTGATGAAACTTACTCTAGGAGAACCTAAATGGAATATTTAATTGGAATTGCAATCGGTATAATAATCGGTTATATTGCTGCACTTATGGGACAATACACCCTCAGAATGTATCAATATCGACATGGAATGAACCGTGATTATACACAAGGGCGCTTAGATACAGAACAGAAATTCCTTAAATATATAAGGGATAAGGATGGCACAAATGAGAAAAAGTGAAGCTAAAGATTTACTCTGTCCCAAATGCAATCAAGCCACATTAATAAAAGCTGGTAAAACCACGCCGGATAAACTCTCAGGTAAGTGGTATCAGCGTTTTAGGTGTCTTAACCCACAATGCCCTCTTACTATAACAATACGGCCTTTAGAGGCTACAAAAAGGACATTGGAAGTGGATGCCTCGGAGCAGATTATTGTGGTAAGACGTGATAAGAGCGGGAAATTCTTGAAACGACCTGTGTAGAAAGGATATATGAATGAAAGATAAGTTATTTCTGATAAGGGATATCATCTATCTGCTTCTTGCCGGAGCTTGGGTAATTGGTTTCTTCGCCTGTAGGCAGATTGCCTTGGAGTTCATGCCGCTCTTGTTGGTGATCTTATTCGTGAACGTTGATAGTAGGATAGCGCAGATAATTAAACGGTTAGAGAACAAGAAAGGGGATTAAAATGGTTTCGCAATATGATTGGGATATGCTTATATGGGTTATACAGCAAGATTATTGGATATTGGTTTTAGGGTTTTTATTGATGGCAGGATATATGTGTTGGACATATGGTAGGCTAGCAATCTTTATCTATTTATTGCCTGTAGTGTTGTTATTTTGGGGATACTTTGAGGCTACAGGGCATTTTAGTCAATATGGGCGAACGATAAGAGCTGCTGCGATACTATATAGTCAAGATGAGTATTCTAATCAAATAGATACATGGGTTAAAGAAGTAAAAGATAATAATGGCAAGTGGGTTAGTATGGTCAGTTGTCCTTGGATATCTGATAATGGGACTGAGGGTATTTGGGTAGAATTTGCATATCAAGATGGCAAAATGTGGTACGAGCCATCATACTTACCGAGTTTGACATTATAGATTGCCTATGGTACATTGAATTCGCATCTCCATTGAAGTCCCTATTACAGCAAGGAACTCCATCAAGCAATTGGTGGGGTTTCTTGTTTTATTTGACAAACTGATTTTTACCTGCTATACTTCAGACAATCTTACTCGCCCTCTACAATACTTAGTAGATTGGCGAGTTTTCTGTTTATTTGACTCTTTATTCCGCTTCCATTTCCAGTTGCATATCGTCTTCGGTTAAAGGTACGGTTTTAATTGCCTCACCAGTTTCAAGGTCAAAGAATGTTTTAACTTTTGCTGCATAGTCCTTGAATACCTTTGCCTTTACCCACTGTATATCCTTACCACGTGTTAGGATGATTTTGATAATGTTCATGGTGGCTTCGCATTTAGCTATTTCATATTGTTTCTGGGCTTTGTAGGATTTGATGTCATCGTCTATCTCAGAGATGTGGTTCATGGCCTCTATGACTTCACTGGCGAGATTGGTACGTTCATCATCCGATAGATTGTTACTATTCTTTATCTTATCTCTGATGGCTACGATTTTACCCTCAAATTCTGCTGCGTCTTCCTTGCGTTGTTTCGAGTATTCTTTGATATCGCTTTCGGCTTCTGAGATCAAATCGAAAGCATCCATAAACTCTTTTGAATACTTGACTCTGTTTTCTTTAGTCAGGGGCACTTCTACCTGAATATCGGTTACTTTTTCTTTCTTGGTCATTTCCTCTCCTTATCATTTTAATTGGTCAAACGCAAAGATCGCTCCAGCGACCACAATACACCCTACTCCAATCCACATAAGAATACCATTATCCAACCATAGGGCTAATGCTATAAATATTACAGCCGGAATAGCAAAGAATATAGCAAGTCGCATCTCCATAGTTACTTACCCGTGATAATATACAAGCCGTCCTCTATCTTACAACTGACCTCGTATCCTTGTCTTTTTAAATAACCTTGCGCCCATATTGCCCTATCTTTATCTGAGGTAATCCAACCTATCTGGCCCACTTTAAGGCTTATGCTTATTTCTTTTGGAGATTTTGCCTGCTGCATAATAGAACAATCCTACACAAATAGAGAAACCTATCATCCCTGCTACCGCATACAAGAAAGGAATAAAGCCTTCTTCTGTCATTTCCGTGCGATATCATCTACTGAGGCCATGTTCAGTTTAGCTTTTAAGTCTTTCGTGACCGTCTTAGCCTTATCCTTTATATCCCGCCTCAATTCCTTGCCCGCTTTCGGAGCGTACAGTAGTCCAATCACACCACCTATCACTAAGCCTACTAAGATACCTATTCCAAATCCTTTAACATCATCTCTCATTTTCGTTTCTCCTGCGATTTACTAACGTATAAATACCCCATACAATTAAACCTATGGCGATTGAACCAAATACTATTGCCGCTACAATCGCACCATTAAGAGGTTCTGAGCTTTCAGACGCATCTTGTGCAATCTGTGTAGAACCTTGTAATACGGTAGAATGCGTTGTCTCAGGTAAAGGAATATAGGTCTGCTGTGGCGGGATATAAGGCGAAGATGATTGTGGCTGCTGTCTCAGTTGTGGAAAAACATCTTCCCATGTCAATGAACTGCCACCACCACCAACGTCAAAACCACCGCTGCTGCTTTGGTATACATACGTAGTCAAGTTAGTCGTGATATTATCAGTAGCATATACACCACTTGGAATAAAAGCCGCGAGACACAAGATGCTTACTAAAATCAATCTTATCATTCAGTTCTTCTAAATGCCTTATATACTATTACAGCAAATACCAAGATTAAAACCCATAATCCTACAAACCCTATTGTTCTATTGACATCCAATGTTTGTTCAACTCCAACTTGCTCTGCTGAATCAAGCGAATCTACCGAGTTATCAGCAAGTGAACTCCTATTAACAGTCAAACTACACGGAATTTTTATACCGGATTGACCACTATCCCCACTTTTTGTAAGGAATACTAATTTGCCGGTATAAAGTTTTGGGGCAATATCGGCATCACATCTAATCGTTAGATTAATCCTCGATCCATCAAATACCTCAAAGGACTCAGTGTCAATTTTTATGGGCAAATCCTCAACATTTACCTCAACAATCCCGCTAAATCCACTGACAGTAAAGACCACTTCTGTTGATTGCCCCGCTTCAACTTGGACATCAACTTTATATGGATTTAGTCCGAAACTGCTTGCACTTACACCAACAGTAAGTAAACAAGACCACAAAACTGCCAATAAGATACCAGCGAATCTCATTATGACCTCAAGATACGAGGGCAAGCCTTTATTAACTCACCCTCGTATCTCAATTATTTTACGGAGCGAATTCAGCCATGTAGGTTATAGTACCAACTTGTGTACCAGACAACCCAGGTAGAGGACAAACTGTTGCACCGAATGTATAGGATTCGTCCTCATCCAACTTACTCGTCTGCCAACCTCCCGTGGGCACAAGTGCCCCGTCCAATTTGAGGCAGGATGTATAGAAGCCAGCCGATGGGGTCAATGTGACTATAATAGGCACATTCCCAATATTGGTTATAGTTATCGTATGTACGGATGAACAGCTACCAATTGCGACACTACCAAAAACTAAGTCAGAGGGGTCTCTTGAAAAAGCGATGGTTGCTTGTGCCTCAGTTACAGTAGTAGTCAAACTTGTTTCAGAACCACCGGTTTTATCTGTATCCACATAGTTGATTAGGTCGGTTTCAAACAAGAACTTATCCGGTTGCCATGATGTAATACTCTTTGTATTAGAATCATAACAAGACGAAGGTACTAACCATATCTTTGCGCCATAATGATGCGTATAGGAATCTGGAGGCGCTGCATGGCTTGTAACCATATTAGAATCCGGCGGAGTTGGTAAATCTATCCCCAAGTCAACAGAATTCAACGCCACATCTATCCTACCCTCTGCTGTAGACTCACCTGACCAAATTAGTGCCCCAGGGAAATTGCCAGGATACGGGTTAGCGTAGTAAATCAATGAATACTGTGTAGGGGTTTCACCTAAGCCAGCGACAGCTAACGACCAATTTAATGTATCACCACTTGAGTTATAGGTAAATACGCCATATTTACCATCAGCAATACGCTGCCACGTATCAGGATTTTTATTATCCAATATCAACGTGCCAACAACGGATTGCCCACCATCACCACCTCCCATATCAGCCATAACAGATACGGGAATTGCCATTGACAAGATAAGAAGTGCTAAGACCAGTAATTTAGGGAACCAAAATGTTTTCATGTTTCCTCCTACATGTTATTACATAGTTAATATAACATATATGATTATGAAACGCAACATCACTACTCTGCCCATAATCCTCTACCCGTGCTTCTTGCTTCCCGTTCCGCATCTAAGAATATAGAGACGTATTTTACGTCAGGGGGATAAGTTGCGACTTTGGCATAACCCAACCTTATGAGTTCAAGGTTAATCATCATCTCACCGACATACACATATCTCAGTAACCTATCGTATCTATCAGTGTCGCTCACATCTTTCTCTAATCTGACAGCCTTGCCTTCAACTAATTCCTTATTCTTAGCAGAAGCTTCTTTGCCGAAATATCCAACTGGTCGCCGTGGGTCAACTGTTTCGGGCGTGTCTACGCCAATATAGCGTACCTTGTATTTATTGCCATCTATTTGGACTTCAATGGTATCGCCATCCACTACACGTGTTACATAGGATTCCTGTAAATTGGATGGTTTTGCACTTAGAACATCAAAATCTATTTGAGGTATAAAGATCATCCCTATAATTACGATTGCAATAAATATCCATTTCATACTTTATGCTCCGCCATTACTAAGATAAAATAGCCAATAAAATACACCACGACAACTCCAATAATCATAAATTGATATTCATCCAACCCGATCAAACTGAACAAATAAGGCAAGAATATATCTAAATCTAAAGGTAGAATAATTTCGTTCATAAATATTGATGGGGAGTTTTTACGCTCCCCATCTGAACCACATGAATAACGTTGACCTCTGAAGTTCTTTGAAGATACCCATCACTTCGAGGCCGTTGAAGAAATAACCTCCTCTTTGTAACATTACTGATACCCCGACCTGTTTTTACTATATCAAATTCTAATAATTGTTGCAACATCGGTTTATAATCTGTTATAATAAAGCAACGAGCAGTTCAGGAGGATTTATCGAATGGATGTAACGGGTAAGGTTTGGCTTTGTCTTTTCATGTTTACACTAATAGTTATTTTACCACTTAGTTTATTTCGTTTAGCAACTACCATAGAATCCAATTTGACAATTCCAACATTAACAAACTGGAAATATTTAGATGAAGGCTATCCAACTGCTATAACTGAGCCTATCGCAAATTGCTACGGCTTTGGTGACAATATTATCGCGCATAAGATTGGTAATACCGATATAGATTATGTTGGAACTTATACACTTATTCCCTATCCTTTAGGATTCATGACAGTTAGAAAAGATGGTGTGCGCACCGATCATGAATACAAACTCTACTCCAAACAACGATGGTTTATCACAGATTACCTTATAATATGTAAATAGGAGTTCACAATGCCAGATAAACAATTACCCGATAAGCCCGAATTTGAAGAATCCATATCATATGGAAGCCCGCCAGCTTCACAAATAAACCTTAATATCAACCTCACGCAATTACCCAAATGCAGTAAACATGATTGTGATGGAGTATTGCTGCCGTTCCAATGGACAACCCATCCGAAATCTGGTTATCCTACTGTGATTTGTGCAGCGTGGTGCTGTTCAAGTTGCGGATATAACGTTATGTATTCCAACGGTAAGCTCTGCACACAACCAGTTTTAAAAGAGACGCAAGATTCCAATGTTTCAATGTAAAAAGAGAAGCCCACCACTCTTACATGGTGAGCTTCCCTTATTGTTAAATCTTGTTCTTGCGCTTTTTTATGGCAGAATAGATAAAGAACGCTACCACTACAAGGATAATCCCGATGCCCATTGACCAGAAATCAAGTTGACCGAGTTTCTCCAAAAGCTGATCCCATACCATAATTTTATTTGCCTCCTATTTTATATTTCCTTAGTTTCAACCCATTTTTGAACAGTTGCATCAATGTAATTGTTACATCTATACTCGCTTATTCCTCCCCAAATAAAGACCCCAACGACAGGCAACAACGCTATTATATATATAAGTACAGTAGTCGCAACATTACTATCATCAGGTTCGCGTATATCATTAAGTAGATACCCATTAACGCTATAGCCTATATTACGTGTATAGGTAATCTCTATATCCTCTCCACTCTTGACTATAGAATTTGGAATGGAGTATTGCACAAAATTACTTGGCTCCGAAAAAGATACGCTCATTAAATACACGACAAGCCATACAAACATCCAAACTAAACTCAAGATTACTATCAAATCTCTAAACCGCTGTATTCCCTCTCTGTAGAACCTACCTCCCGCTATTTTCTTTACATCCTGAACAGTTAACATTGTTATTTGCCTCCTACTGTTTTTATTACTTTGCATGGTTCACACCAATATTGACTCATGGCGAAAGCTAATATACTCACGCCTATGATTAAGATACCTATTATAATCAAACCGATAGCCCACTCAGGCAATCTGCGTTTTTTTGTAAGTTGTGAAGGGTTTGACTTCAATTGGAATCTCCTCTTCCTTTTTTTCGTCTTTCAGTAATTCTATCTTTTCAAACGTATCAGGGAATATCTCTTTCAATACTTCAATCCCTTTTCGGTTTGTCCTTATGAATGCCACGTTTTCATTTACATGGTATTCAAAGTCCACTCGCACAGGTAAAATACCGTTCCTGCATTGCAACTCGCCATGCTCTACAAACACTACTGCTTTAAACTCTTTCTGCACCTCAAATGTGCGAGTGCTTGAGGATACAGGTAGAATCCGACACCAATTACCAGTAGCAGCAAGCATGGCCTGCAAGAGTGCGATCTGTTCACAATTCGCTCGTAATAACTTCAATGATTGCCTCCTTTCCTTTCTTTTAAAACCAATTTAACAAATAATCTTCCAAGATATGCACTAACAAAGCACAAACACACGCAGCAAACAATGAAAACCGGCATATGAAGCCACCTGTAGTCTTTAAGACTCCAGCCAAGTAAAAACGCAATAAGGTGGTCGATGTCCAACGATATGCCAACCAACCCGCAAATCCCGATAACACAAAGTGCGGAATGGCTTTCCATAGTCCGCTTAATAAAAGTTCCATCAACTACCTTTAATAAGCCCACTGAATTCCTCTCTGACTTTGTTTATAGCTTTCCTTGCCATTATCTCGACATACAGGATATAAAACCCATACCATAAAGCAAATATGGCGATGCAAATCATCATCCATTGGGTCAAGTCCTTCAATCCCGATTGATTAAAGAACATGACAATAAGGCTAACGATTGTTCCGAGCAGCCACAGTAACCCGATTGCGAGTACCCACAGGGTTGCTTTGCCTCGACCTGCTCTTGACCTTGCGATTGCTTCTACGTCTTTCTTGTCTAACACGCTCTTTGCCTCCTGTTATAAAATAATAAGTTTCCAAACCAAATTTATATATCTCATGCACTAATGCACCTATTACTACAATAAGCACAATGCCACCTAACAACATTAATATAATCACATGCTGCGGCGCATCACTTAATGAGTTTGTAAATTGCCTAATTACTTCTTCCATATTTAGACCAGCAAATTATATTTCGGCACAAATCTCTCTTACACGATGTAAACCAATGTGTGCCACATACTTTACAGCGTATGGCGTGTATTGGATGGCCTCGTTTTTTATTCATCTCTACCAAGCGATCAAAGTGAACTAACTTCTGTGTCAGTTGGTTATACTCTTGCTTGATAGTCTGCCAATCACGCGGATGACGTTTCCACCATCCGTCAACAAATACTACAGAGACAATCCAATCAAAGAACCACATTAATCTTGCCCGCTCAATTTGTCTTTCATTTTCTTTAATACACCTTTACGCCACAGGATAATAAGGTACACTACAATAGCAACACCCAATATCGCTACCAGTGTAATAAGCGTCCAATATATCATCTGTGAGAACTGATTAGCCGGATTAAATGGATTTAAAGGATGCTCCCATGTATCTGGATAATGGATATACGGCAGCATATCCTCTGATACACGTGATACTGGAAATACGATACCCTCTGTAGCTCCGGTTAATTCTATCGGAATATAGGTCAAATAATCATATTGGCATCCAGTTTCAGCCCTGCGTTCAGGGTCAACGATAAGATAAGGCATATGTTTTTCCATTTCTGTCTGTAATAGAGGCCCGATTACAAAGAAACAGAACAGAAACAAAGCAAATGCGATGATAATAAATATGAGATTTCTTTTACTCATTTTTCTTTCTCCTGCCACTTCCGAATTCCCTATCTTCTTTCATGCTATCAATCCTATCCCTGTTATATCCTTTTATATCATCTCCAAATATATCAATGTCTTGAGGTGCGTTCTTCTCCGCATCCATTTGCTTCGCCCTTAACCACATAAAGCTCAATGTCATTACTATGCCCACACCGATGAAAAGCATCCCCATGTATTCTTGAAACAACATGATGGTCGTGCCTTCTTGTGTCTTATACACAAAGAAAAACCCCATGAGTAGCCACATGACCCCTGACATAATACTCAACCATATAATCCCTCGCCATATAAAGACAAATAAGGTAAAGGATAAACACGCAACCCCTATTAAAATTAAAAAAGTGATATCTGCTATTGCCATAATTATTCTCCTATTGCGGACATTCTGAAATAAATCCTGTTCTTAGTGTCATATACATATAGCTTGAATCACCGCCACCATCTGATGTTATCAGCCTTTGCCAATCAACCAACCCTGATGGTAATCCAGCAGCAGTGCTATGACTTGCTACTAATACACCATTGCAATAGAAATCTACCCTATTGCTACCCAATATCTCTATCTCGATGGAATTTTGTTGATCGACAGTAGGGGTTGTTATGGTAGTTGACTGTCCTACACCACCACCATTTGAACTTTGCGCCTTACAAGCCGTACCATCCCACACAAAACCAGCATAGTTTTCTGCACCTGCAAGTGTTGGGATAGCATTCCCTACAGTCTGCCTTACCCCTATAAATATTTTCCCATTTGCAGCAAATTGATTGAAACTGGCGGATTGGTGCATCCTGATAGTACGAGCACAAGTGAACGATGAATCAAGTCCACCCGTTACATCAGCATTATTTTCTATACCAGCATAAGAAACGCTGTTTAACCTCACGCCAGCCACACCTTGCCCTGAACCACCAGTTTGGATATCACCAGTACCAGATTTTCTCACAAAAGCATTAGCTGATGCTATCACCGTATTCCATGTAAAATCTACGGTGTGAAATATACCTATTGGCAATTTACGTGTCGTATCAAGTATATTCCCAGTACCAGTCCTATATACATACTTATAAGAACAATTCCTTAATCTTACCTCAGCACCATTTTGGCAATATACGCCTGAATCTATAAAGCAATTTTCGGCATAATGCTTGGAGTTTGTATTTATTACACCCGTTCCAGTTGCGCTTAATCTACATCCAGTCCATGTAAATATGCCGTTTGTAACATTAAATAGACTACTTGTTCCACCTAATACTGTATTCATGCATTGCATTTGTGCTGATGCTGTACATTTCACATTGAAAGCATTGACATTAGCAAAACTCATCTCCATGCCCGAACTTGCCACTACAGCTTGTGAACTAATATCTATTCCTACCGATGCACCAGTTCCGCCCACATTAGCATAAACATTATTTAGTACAAATACCGATGCACCAGATATCGCAAGTAGTTTATGGGCAAATGCCCCAGGCGTACCTATCTCAAACTGCACGTTTTCCAAATAACAATAATTAGCATGACCATCATCTTTAAACAATGATCTTCCCGCTGACGGCAACACTAATCTGAATACAACGCCACTAATATTGTTTGCACCAATAGGCAATGTGCAAATATCCGCATCAGTTTGCTGAATTATAACTGTACCATAACTACCACCAACTGAAGCCAAATGAACATAAGACGATAACGTAATTGCCTCATCATAAATTCCAGGTGCTATCCTTATTAATTGTGGGCTTGTAGCACTTGCGCTTGGCGCAGCATGATTTATAGCAGCCTGTATTGTTGTGAAATCTCCACCTGATTTAGCTACAGTATGCACATTAGCCAATGGGAATGATAGAGTCCCATTTGCCGTACTTATGCTATTAACATAAATATTATCCCAATATCGTGATGTTGACCCTAAATCATAAGTAGTATTAGCGCATGGTACAACATCCCCATAACAATCTAATTCAACTTTATCACCCACTACTTGACAAGTACAAGCGGGTATAAAGAGTAGTAGAGAGCAGACTAATATTAAAGCTAATTTGAATTTAATCATTTACTCTCCCGTTGGCCCTACCTTTTTTAAACATCCCGCTGCTACTAATCCATAGCGTCCGTTGATTAAGGTATTACATTTAACTGTACTCATTCCAGTTTTAGTAGAAATTTCACCCAAACTACTCGCACCTTGTTCTTCTACTGTCGCAAGGATAAGGAAATTGGGGTCGGAATCTTCCAAATTCCTTACCTTCTGTTTCCCAAGTGGAGTCAAGGAATATGACCCTACTTGTTTTACCCCATACCCAGATGAACCTTTACCTATTGTAATGGTAAGAGGTCTAGCGGGCTTGGATTCTACAATCTCATCAGCCTCTTCTCTTTTTTTCTTTCCAAATAATCCGCCTAATAAATCTGCCATGTTAGCTCTCCTGCGTTTTAGTTTCTTTCTTTAATTCTAATATCGTTCCACCGATAACATTGTGAGTTTCCCAAAGGAACGACCACCTTTGGGGTGTAAGTTCATGGGATGTCCAAGATTGTGATTTCCTGAATAATATTCTATATCTACACCTACCTGTAAAGTCATCTTTATTACAATGGATTTCATGCGTCCGCCTTCTGAATGCCATTCTTCGGTCAATATCATCCATATCAGGGCTAATCAATATAAATAGATTATGATAATGCCTATATTTCCTTATAAAATGTCCGAGATTCACAGCGAAGTTGCCACGGCGTGATTTATCTAACCTATCATATGCCTCATCTATCATAATCACAGAGTTAAATAGCTTCACATCATTTAATGCTTCCTCATAATCCTCAGTGGACATTTTCCCTTTTTCTTTATCTTTTTCCATTTTGGCAATTTCGCCAAACTTTTTTAACTCTTCAATAAACGACACGTCATCTATAGAACGATACCCGCCAAGAGTTTTCTGTGGCGTTGGGTTATAAATTTCCTCTTGCCACACAAATTGCTTGGCATATTCATGACTATACCCGAAAGTCTCTTTAGGTGGTACATCACAAGTAAACCCTTTCCCAAATAGTTCTCTCGAATTCCAACCTAGATAGTATCCTTCCAAACTTTTTCCCGACCCTTCTTGTCCTCCTATGACTACTACGCCAGAATGTAGCTTGTAGCACAAGAGCCAATACCTTTTATACATACGAGAGTCAACAAAGTCCCGTTCATTTAAGGTATATCCCAGACACAAACGTTCCCAACTACGCCATGATGTAAAATCGTCTGGAGTAAGGACAATATCCTTATTTCCAGGCACAATGAGTGCCCGTGGCGTATCATCCACTATTGACCTATTCTGCATCGCCATAACCATTATTATACCTATTCTCTCATAGCCAAGTCAGCAGCCTGCTGTTCGGCTTGCATTTCCAATATGGCTCTCATTTCATTACGCCATTCGCCACCCAACGCGAATAAGTCTCTTGCAAGTATATGTCGCCACTGTTTTGAAAGAAACTTATGCTCTCTCTTAGGATTAAGGGCTTCCTCTTGTGTTTCCTGCATTGCAAGAGTAACAACTTGTAATCTTGAAAGACGTGTCCTTGCAAGCCTTGTATCATGTTTATCAGGAACTTCACCAAGATACCGTACTGCCTCTGATTTAGGCATACGTTCATCTGCATAAGGGTCAAATCCTTGACCGCCACCACCCTGTTCTTCTTCTTTTACTTTTGGCATATTAAATATCCTTTATTGGTTTCCTTTTGAGTTTAATGCGAATTTCATTCATTTCATTTAGATACTTTTGGTCTATGCGTCCTTTATTATATTCAGATACCATGATTAAGGCACTCTGAATCATTAATGCTATAAGTAAAACTACTAGTAGGGAGTCCCCAATATCAATAACTTTTATAAATTGTAATATATAAAATATCATTGCTACACTGAAGTTGATAATAATGCCTATATCTACGCACCTGTATAAACTTGATGTGTGTTGCCATCTGAACTTTAATAAATCCATTTAATTCCTCCTTTAAGGAAACCTACTTATCATAAAGGCATACGATTGGTATGCAAAGTAACATCCTACTGCTGCAAGTATACACGCTCCGACTGCTGCATACATACTATAAGGTACATTCTTTACAAATTTAGCAATGTCCGTAATCTGTGACCAGAATTGTTTCTGCATTTCAAGCGCTGATTTCTGGAAACTTTCATTAGCCGCCGTTTCAATCATAAATGATGTAATCTCTACTGCCTGTTCACTTTCTATCCACTTCTCAGGATTAGTTGAGACTTTGGGAACTGGGTTGTTCTCCATCCATACCGAGCGCCTTATTCTAATCTGCATCACTTTCCATTTCCCAGGTGGATACATAAAGTCATACGTGCATTCATTATCTATAAAATAAGTTCCGATTTCATGACCTCTGGGAGCTTCAACACATCCACGGTCTACTTTACAAAGACAACCATAAGACTGACCGTTCTTAGCAAAGAACTCACCCCACATATGACCTTCGCTTTCCCTTGCATATTTCCAGCGCATTATCATAATATAGAGCAGTAAACCCACGCCCAATATCATGAAATAAGGTAGTGCTGAAAGTAATCCTGCTACACTTAAATCCATAATTTTTCATCGCAAGGTGACTGTTGCCTTCAGGCGACAGCGGAATTGCGACACATCTCCTTTAATATTACATGCCTATTAATGGTATAATTAAGTATATGCATAAAGCTTTTCTTTATCGCCTCTATCCTACAAAGAAGCAATCTACTAAATTGGGTAATCTGCTTGATATAGCTAGGTGGGTTTATAATTCCGCCCTTCAAGAACGCAGAGATGCTTGGAAATCTCACCGTAAATCCCTTAATTATTATGACCAAGCTAATGAACTTAAGGGATTGAGAGAGTATTTTCCAGAAGTTGCACAACTCAATTTTAGCGCTACTCAGGATATGCTCAGGCGTTTGGATAAGAGTTTCAAGTCTTTCTTTCGCAGGATAAAAAGTGGTGAGAAGGCAGGTTATCCACGATTTAAGGGGAAGGATTATTTCCATTCTATTACTTTCCCTACCTACGGGGATGGGATCAAACTCAGAGACGGCAAACTCTATATTCAAAATGTAGGATTGGTTAAGATTAAGGTTCATCGTTCTCTTGAAGGGGAAATTAATACCGTTACTATTAAGCAAGCTTGCGGGAAATGGTACGTAGTTTTCTCTAATAAAGTTGATATTGAACCATTGCCCGTTTCTTATAGGCAGGTTGGTATTGATGTAGGATTGGAGTCTTTTGCAGTTACCAGCGATGGCAAATATATTGAAAATCCTCATTATCTGAAGACTAGTCAACCTAAACTCCGTATAGCGCAAAGAAAAGTATCTAGACGTAAAAAGGGAAGCAACAATAGACGTAAGGCAGTAAAACTTCTGGCTAAACAACATCTTAAAATCAGCAATCAACGGAAGGACTTTCTCCATAAAGCGACTAATGATGTTATCAAGACTTATGGTTATATAGCCGTTGAAAATCTTCAAATCAAAAACATGGTTCGCAATCATTATTTGGCTCAAAGTATTAGCGATGCCGCATGGGGATTGTATCTTAGTATTTTGTCCTACAAGGCAGAATGGGCTGGCAGGACATTTACCAAAGTCATCCCTAACGGGACTTCCCAAATATGTTCTAGATGTGGTGCAGACGTTCCCAAGAGTTTGTCTACCCGTATTCATCGTTGTCCTATTTGCGGTCTTATTATTCATCGTGATTATAACTCATCCTTAAATATCCTCGCGCTCGGACGGAGCGTTTGGGACATAACGTGGAACAATAGTTCGTGCGTGTCCCAAGAAGCTGTTTGCTTTAGCTAACAGAGTCGTCACTTTAGAATTCGTATCCTTGCGACATTAGATACATCACATAAATACCATATAAAATTGCCGCCGCTAATATAACAGAAATGAGTTTATGTTCCATGAACCAATTAGACTTTCTTAAACTATTTGGACGCTTCTTTTTCCCACCCATTAAAGATTGTAAGAGCGGTTTCTTTTCCTGTTCATAATCATCCATAGGTGGAATTTCTTTTACAATCTCACCTTTTGTAGTTGGAGAATACTTATTCCATAAACCCACAATTGCCAATACCTCTTCTGCTCTTGACCGTTCTCTTTTTATAATAGGATCAGATTCATCCGTATGTACTTCTAATATATGCCTTGCCCTATCCTCTAATGTGGCAAACCATACTTGGTGCCCTCTATATTTCATTGTATCATCATATGCTGCACAAAGATGGCACCTTCTAAGTTCCCCATAAGCAAATTCATATCTTGCATGAGGATGTTCAGGCGTTTGCACAGGTTGGGTATATGTATTGGGATAAGGTGATTGCCCACCATTTGTAGGCGCACGTTTACGTGGTGCTCTCTTAGGCGGTGGTTCAGGCGGTGGCGCAGGTGGTGCAGGTCTCTGCTGACGAGGCTGAGGTCTTTCAGGATATTCGGGAGCTTGTAATTCTTCCTCTGATAGCTCACCCCTTTCTATTTTACAATCCACACATTGACAGCCATCAGGATGATCTATCTCTTCTTCCTGTTTCTGTATCATTTACTTTTTACCTCTTATCAATGACGCTCCGTTTTTGCATCAGTTACCGATGCGTTTTAGCTTATCTCCGAATAATTTCCATTTTCCTTTTTCGGATTTGCATTATAAATCGGGCGAAGGCTATCGCCTAACATCCCAGTTTTTTGACTCCTCTCGAATTTATATTGCTTTTTTGCCTCAGAAAGACTAACTGTAAAATATTTTTTAATTTCCGGCTCTGAATCCCAATCTTTCACTGTATCTATTGCATTGTTTGCCTCTGTATCAGTCTGGAAACCCCCAAGTGCAGTAAGCCGACCAGAAGCAAATCCGAATACATAAAATCGTAACCTGCGTACACTATTTCGCATATCTAATCTAATGTCTTATAGCACAAACACAAATTGTACGCAACGTTAACAAATTATACTTGAGTTTGTATTTATAACAAGTTAGATGATAATAATAAGAAAGCCCGTTTCTAATGGTAGGCTTTTTAGAACCAATCTTTGGTGTCTACCCAAAAATTACCATCTTTACGCTTCTTCTTCTTTTCGGGAGATTCAGCGCCTCCATACATAACATCCCACGCACCCTTTTTACGTCTGACTTTCTTTTTACCAGCATTACCCAATACTAATTTCTTGAAACTCATATCCTTTTTCATAATAAACCTTCTTTAGAGCAGTGCAACCAAAAACTGCGACTGTTCTTGATTTTATCTCGTGTAATTTTTGGCTCACACTTCTCTGCGTCTCTGTGTGAATATCTATCTCCGTTAGCCCATCGTTTAATTTCTACAGTCTCATGTTTCAACATACCATCCCTTACTTTCCTGAGTTTCTTTTTTCTTAGAATTGGGTCGAGTTTTATGGTAGCGTATACATCCGTTCCTTTACCTTTAGGCTGAGTGGCGGAATATGAGCAAGGCGACTTACCTTTGCGCACACTCTTGTAATACTTTTTCTTGATATGTAACTTCAACTATTTGGCATCCTCAATTTCTCTGAGTAATCTGCGCTTATCATCGGCCTTCAACTTGCCGAGTTTCAATATCTTGGTTTGGGCTTTGCTTTTTACTGTGCGAGTTTGTACTTTCGCTCTACTTACGATGCGTTTACCCTTTTGCCACTGTTTACCCTCTACCCCACCATGTATACCCAATACTGACCAACGGCCTTTCTTTACTCGTTTCTTAATCATATTATCTCCGCTTGTGTACCTTTCTCTTCAAGGCTTTCGCTGTGGCAGAACGCCTTTTTATTCTTTTAGGAGATGAGGTAGACCACTTACCACGTTTTATTACTTTCTTCATAATTAACTCCTATTACCATATCTTTTGGTCGCCCCAGAAACTTACATCCCATAATTTAGTTCCGCCTAATTGCGGACTACTTTTAACAGGCGGGGCAGCAGGCTTATAAGAAGGTATTTGTGGCATTGGCGCAGGAATTGCCGACACCTCTTCAACTGGGGCTTCTATAACCTCTTCTTCTTCAACCACCACTTCCTCAATCGGGACTGCAACTTTTAACTCTTGTTTCGGCTCTCCAGTAGGTTTGAGGTTTATTTCCGATGACCGCAGACCTATTTCTGCTGCCACACCTGTCTTTTCCATTTCGTCTTTAAGTGAAGTCGTAGTATATTTATCCTTTAAATCAGGCAGGTTCTTATTTATGGTTTTCAATGCTGAGTTCATTATCTGTTCAACATCATCATAAGTAAGATCATCGGGAATATTATTAGTGACCTTAATACGCCTCTTAGCTGCAATTTTACGCCGAAGATGCGACATTATTATCGGATAATTTTTTAATATTTCTACGCCCATTAGTTTTTCTCCTTGCGTGTCGCTGCGCGATGTGCTTTCCAATACGGATATCTTTTCTTCTCCATAAGGTTCATTTCAACAAGTTCATGCTTCAATGTCCTGTATTTAGTATCTGATTTTAAATTCTTATCTATCCAAACTGTTTTGTCCTTTAACTTTCTGAAACCTAGCTTTTTAGCAGCTTCATCATTAAATCCGGCATAATCACCAAGAGTACGAGAGGATACCTCTTTTACTTTAATTTTCTTTCCTTTACAGTATTTCCTTAACTCAGAGTATTTGCTCACTTCTTTTTCTCTTTATACTTCTTATAAAAGTATTTGGAATCCGCCCTCGCCAATCGCACAGTTTGTTTATCTTTAGAGGCATTAGCCAAAGCTCCCAAACTTCGTGCGGTGGATAGCAGATTGCCTCTGTGCGCTTTTAAGGCTTTTACACGCCGACCTCTTGGAGTAAGCGTTTTCCGCCATCCACTATGGACTTTCGGTTTAAACCATTTGACGGCTTTCTTAGCCATCGTGTTTGCCTCCTATTTTAGTATTTAGCGCCTTTACTGAATTTCTTTAACCACGAATTACCAGATTTAGTTCCATCACCTTTACCGAATGAAAACGGGTCAAACTTTTTAGACTTTCCTTTTTTGGCTTTCTTATAAGGATTGCCGACAAAGTTTAATCCACCACCAATCATCTTTAATTTCTTTGCTTTCTTTACTTTTTTCATGCTACTCCTATATTTTTACGAATTTTGAAACCTTGTGACCTTTGGGACATCTGCCTTGCGCTAATTTACGTTTCCCGCCACGACCTTTAATTAGTCGGTAGGATACATCTTTGACTTCATAGGGCTTTTTACATTGCAGGCAATAGATTTTCATTACTTACTCCTCTTTTTACTCTGACTTTTTAACCAATTAATTCTATGGCAGTAGGGACAGGTCTTGGGTAGATTGACACGTGGTTGCCACTCATTATCACACCACCTGCATCTGTACTTAGGCAACGCCTTAACTGGACGGACATATAACTCTGTCTTCAACGGAATGGGTTTGGCTACTTTCTTAGTCATCGTATTCTCCTTTTTACGTTCATTTTCATTTATGATAATCAAGATTTTGTATTTACTTGATTGTCTTATAGCACACATAAAATACCTTGTCAAGACGATTATCACTTATTATAATCAATGGAACGACTATCGAGGATAGCCGATAAACGTTTATCGAGGGGTAAAATAGATGTGTTTTAAAACATTCCAGCGTGAATAAGCTGCGATCATTTTCGCTCATTTTTCGCAAAGTCGGGTTTTTCATTTTAGCAGAGTAGGGTAGGGGAGTGTTTACGAGTAAAAACGTAGTTATGTCAAACAAATGACACTTTATGTCAAACTTTCGAGTTTATCGCTATATGTTATGTAAAATGCCGTGTCGATAAGGAAAACGGTGCTATGTCGATAAATTCAAGTTGAGTGTCGATAAACTGAGCAAATACGTCAATAACTCAAAATTCTATGTCGATAATCCGAGCTGCTATGTCGATAAATCGCAACCAGGCGTCAATAAACTACATTTGAGTGTCGATAGCTATAAAACGGTGTCGATAAGATCGCTAATACGTGCATAAATCTATATGTAGTGTCGATACAGGCGCTTTATCCTTTATTTACTGATATTCCACCTTATACCTTTATATATATGTCGTAAAACTTTGTATTTACTGCATATTTGTTGACAATACCACTTGACAAACAAATTTAAACGTGCATATAATGAAGCATACTCTACAAACTGAGTAAATAAAGATTAAAAGTGGAGGATCGAACAATGACAAAGAAGGATTATATCAAGATCGCTAAGGCAGTTAGCGCAAGCTCTAATCTCAACGAATTAGTGGAACGACTAATTGAGATTATGAAACTGGACAATCCTAATTTTGACGAAGCGAAATTTCGTAAAGCAATCAGTTAATATAATAAGGTATAGTAAATAAATAGGAGGGGAATTATGAAAGATACAGTCGGTAGGTCATTAAAACTAATCTATAAATGGAGCCAGTGGAGTAGCAATGCGAGCGAATCGGACAAAGAAAATTTACTCAACAATATCCGTGATGAAGTCAAATATCTGATTGATCCTAAATTAGACCCTGAACTAAATCCCCATCCGCAATTCCGTACAAAATGGTTTGAGGACTTAATGGCAATGGAATTGCCTGACCCTGATTAATTAATATACAGGAGGTTTAATATGACTGCAAAAGCAAAGGAAAATCGGACAACGAGGATTTGCGCTCACACTATCAGTTATTGGTATCGTAAGGATATGGAAATGCCGGAATGCGAGGAGGAACACGTTAAGGAAATGATTTGCGAGGGCTACGTTGAAGGCGAATTATGTTGCATTATGTCGGATGGCAATACTGAAAATAGAGGCTGGTGGTCAATAGATCGCAGCTAAACTCTATGGAATAAACAGGAGGGTTTAATATGTCAACATTAGTAAGAGACCGTATTATCATAATCATGCCACTTACACAGGAATGTAAAGAATGGATAAATGAGAATATCACAGTATCAAGTAATCAATGGTTAGGCTCATCTTTCATGTATAGCCGTGATTTCGCAGATGAATTAATAGAGGCCATGATCGATGACGACTTAATTGAAGGCCAAGACTTTCAGGTGATTAGTAAATAAGGGGGATTGAAAATGGCAAATATGAGTTATTGCAGATTTAAAAACACACTGGCAGACCTTGAGGATTGTTACGACAATATTGAAGAAGACACCAATCCCGAAGAAACGATTGCAAGGAAAAGGCTTATTAAACTCTGTAAACGCATTGCAGACGAATACGGAGAGGAGGATTAGCCATGAACATATCCCCAGAAACAAAAGATATAATAGAGATCGAACTCAAGACTTCATTGGAACGCTGTAAATACGAACTCAATCTTTTAAAAGAACAGCAACATTACGATCCTATAAACACACGCCAGTATTGGATAAAGAGGATTGAAGCCTTAGAAAAGGCTCTCAAGGAATTCGGAGGATAATTTATGAAGCAATTTATCATCGTCTTATTTGGGATCATTTTACTCTTAATATTCATGGCCTTTCTTATCTCTACTTTTATTGTAGAGACCGCAGCTAAGATATTGGGATGGCTGACTGGTATACAAAGGAACTGGCTTGAAAGCCTGAGAGCGAATATTTAAAATAAGGAGGTGTCAAAATGAGTAGAATAAAAAGGGTAATTTTGGAACTCAGGGTTCCGATGTACAATGGACTGGGAAGCTCAGTAAGTAATCCCGCAGTAGGCATAGCCCATCGGAAACTAGTCTATAACGACAGAATCATAATACGTATTCTAAAAGAGGATGTAAACGGCAACCGCCTATTTCCGTATGATTATGAAATGGATTGCAAAGAGGCTCTTAAGTATCCGACCATGTTACTCAAGGATGGCTGTACGCCAGTACATGTAGTCCCTATATCCAGATTAACACAGATACTTACAAAGAAGCCTAAAAGCCCTCTAAAGAAGGCAAAACGCCCATTTAAGGACATAGTTAATGAAGCACAGATAATAGCCGAGGCAATGGACAGACGAGACGAAAACTAAGGAGGATTATAAAGTGGATACGATAAGAGTTGAAGGTTTGAACCAAGATACAATTCCCAGTCTTATAGACGAACTCATACTACGTAACTATATCTACAATCGTCAGTATAGGCCAGATATCTCAGCAGATAAATGGAGTCTAGTTTACGGAGAGGATGTTTACTTATACGAGATTGAATATCAAAGGAGAAAACAAAGATGGCAGAATTGATTATTATAAGCAATGGGCATTGACATTATTACAGACGTAGGATATAATAAGTTATAACATTTTGGGTAGAGAACACTATGATTGGACTTAGAACAGTAACTTGTCCACGTTGCCGCCATTATTTGAGTGTGAGTTCATATATAACATTTTGGTGGTGTGAGATATGCGGGAAGTTCTTTGATTACACTGAACTGATACCGTTTTATTATGAGCTGGAGATTACCGATGTAAATCCAAAATCTCGTTACCATGATTGGATAGAACAGGACGAGGAACTTTCTATGGCGATACTACTGGGAAATATTAAGGGGTGAATTTATGGAGGTTAAACAATGAAACCAGAATGGATGCCGGAAAATCCTTACCCGCAACATTGCTACAAAACAGAACATGGGAAGAAGCGGCGATATTGGAACGAGGCTTTTGGAATATGGGATTTAGCTTCAATAGCAACCGCAAACGCAATACTGGACTATCTGATAGCAGAGCATGTTGTCGGTAAAAACGACACTATTATCAAGCAAATGAAAGCTCAGTTGGAGAAAGAGAGATGATGGTGCATAAAGAAGATGTTAAATCAAAAATTAATGAGCCAGTATGCCACCAAAGGATATCTTATTGGGGGGAAAGTTGTATATCTGATGACAACTCCAAAGTAACCTGTAAAAAGTGTCTCAAGATAATAAGTAAACAGGGGGCTACAGATGGCAGATAAATTGTACCATGACACACTTGGTGATAATACCAAAAAGCTCCACTCAAAGCGACCCTCTATATCAGATAAAGAATGGCGACCGAAGAACTGGTTAAATCCTGTCCAGATGCGAGATTTTGACGATGTGGGAGTATGCCAAGGGCATAAAGAGTTATATGAAGCCGGAGCCTCAGCCATGCTCAAGGCTCTTATCAAATACCTATGGGGGAAGTGTGATAATCCCGATCATATACCAGCAGGATTTCTACAAAGAGATAATGCTGTTCATTCAAATGCAATCCCATATAGAAAAGACTGCCCTCAGTGTATGGAGCAGTTTGGGAGACTAAGTAAATGAAAGTAAGTATTGATGGCAAATTATATAACGTCAAGGAGAGTCTTGGGTTTCAAGGTGGCTATCAAGCCAAAATTATAGATTACAATGGGGAAGAAAAGGTTGCCGTCCGTGAAAATGGGGGCTGGCGACTTTGGACTTCTATGGATAAACTACAGCAAGGCGGCAGATATATACCACAAGGAGAGTGCTAACAATGGATAGATTATTGAGCGAACAGGAATTTGATCAGATAGTACTTGACAAGCAATACAAAACTCGCGGTGAAAGAGTAATGGCCTTACTCAAAGCCCAACTTGCCAAAACTGATGCAGAGTGGGTTGAATGCCTTGAGAAACAACAGAAAATATGTAACGCCGGACAATGTAGGCTTGGGAAGGACAAACTGTGTTACTTCGTAGGCCCTACCTGTGGTTGGTGGCAAGCTCGCAAGAAGGAGGTGGGACTGTGAATTTTGATTTACTTTTAAGTATTCTGGGTTGGATTGGCCTTGTCATTTTACTGGCACTATTTGTAGCTACTATCGTATATCATCCTAAAGATGGAGATTATTAAAATGAGCAACCAAAATTACACACAGGGCGAAGTTGATGATATCCATAAAAAGTGGCTTAATGCTTTAAGAACAGCCAAAGAGAAACTGCGTGAGTATCACCGGACAAAAGCTATTCCTCAATCTCTATCAGCCAATAACAAGAAATGGATTGAGAAGATAGAAAGGCTATTAATTATCTTCAAACCACAAACATTCTGCCCTTACACTCTTTCAGCAGTGTCTTACAGTATTGAGTGTACTGATTGTCATACCAGAGACGTTGAACTTGAACATTGTTTTATACATGCGTGGCAACAGTTAAAAAAGGATATGGAGGTAAGCCAATGAGTAGACCAGAATACCCTCGCTGTGTTATGACACCAGAAGTTATCCGTGCTATTCGGTCAGAGCAAGCAGAGTATGACAGTAATCCCGAAGCCTACGAGCGAAGAGAACGACAACGGATTGAACAGCGCTTACTTGAGCAAGAGCAAGAACGTCAGGAATATGAAAGATTAGCAGAAGGAGGGCGCATATGGTAAAGGCCATGACAGATCAAGAGATTAAAGAGAAGCTGGCAAGGGCCCGTCTTGCAGCACTGAAATATTTTGAGGAGGCGGGGAAATGAAAAGATATTGTCCATATGATAATGAGACCTGCGAAGAAAAAGGCTGTAAGGGTTGTGCTCGAAGAATCAGTCAAAGAGATTTTCTCTTGCTACCGATAGAGAAACGCAGGGAAATTTTATCACGGATGGTCGCCCAAAATATCCAAGATGAAGTAGCGAACTCTTGCGAGGCCGCCGGAACAGATTAGAACATGAGGAGGCCAACAATGCACAATCATAGATTAGTACCGGAAGGGGTTGAACCTTCAATAGACTTGGATGGCGATGAAGTATTCTTTATGGGAAAACGAAAAGCCATCCCCATGCCCTCTGAATGGACAGCCGAACAGTTAGTGGCTTTGGCTTCGATCGGCAAGGATAATCCTGCTGAGTGGGATGAGGTTGACAGAGCGTTCCATAGATGGAGAGCAACACGGCTACAAGAAAGACAGACAACTGGGATAAAATATCCAGTACACCTAATGTGGTTTTTACGTGAACTGATTTACTCATCTCCACTGAAGGGTCTGACAGTAGAGGAGATCAGGAAATTAAACGAGGTGAAGAAATGAAATGGAGTATCTGCCAATACTTTCATGCGAGAAATGATTTTGGGTACTTTGATGCAAACACGAAATTGTACAGTAGATCATACACAACAGGAGGTCAATGTTATGCCGAGAGATGTCGCCGGAAGGGCATATGTATGCGTAGGCTTAACAATGATGGGTCTGCTATTAATTCTAAATCCAAATTAGAACCATCTGTTTAGTAAGCCCAGCAGTAGAGGAGATAAAGGCTTTGAAGGAGATGAAACCATGAGAGTTATGGGCTTTTCAGTAAAATGGACTAAGCTACAACAACCTGTTTTCACTACATTCCGGCTACCCCGTAAAGACAAGGACTGGTATATAGGCGAATGCGTACAGATTGTTTTTCACCCGCGTAGTGAAGACCGTGAGATATTGGGCGAGGCTGTCATTGTAAATGTGGAAGCGAGATCATTTGACCCTGCAATGGCCCCCAAAATCACAAATGATGAGGCTATCGCCGATGGTTTTGACAACACAAATGCAATGATGGCATGGTTAGAAAACACACACGGTCATTTTAATGCTTCCACTGTATTTCATAAGATAACGCTTAGACAGGTAAAGGAGTTACCAAAATGACAGATTGGAAGCCTATGTATCCGTGCATTGACTGTGAAACAAATTATAAAACTCGTCCTTGCCAGCCACCAGATATGGCGATTACACAGAAGTCGTGCCTTGAATGGACAGAATATAAAGCAGAGATCAAAGCACTAAAGCAACTACTGGAATATCAGATGGCACTACAAGGTACGGGTGCTGGTGATAACCCAAGATATAAAGACTATTTGCCCAAATCTTTTATCAAATCGATGTTGAAAGAATTAGAGGAGTTAAACAAATGAACATATCTTATTCAGACTTACACAATCTCAAAACGCTCCCATATGATTTTAAACAGTGGAAAAACTTGTTCCCCGATTCTGTAGAGGTGAATGAGAGTCTTTGCCGTAAGTGTGCCGACCACGATATACCTTTATTTGCGTATGTAAAGCATCTTGTAAGCCCCGAAACCTATGTAGAGTTCAAAGAGTCAAGGGAACTTGCAATCAGGGCACAATGCGAAGCACTACATACTCATATGAAGAATTTTGATAAGGATTTCAGTGGGTCAAGGGCTTTGTATCATGACAGGATGTTTAAGGCTTACTTAGGGCTGATTGAGGCGATTCCGGCAAGGTTATCTTAACTGGCCGATTCTTGCCCTGCTTTTCATTGATTCACGGATTAAACGATCAGGGCCGCTTTGTCTTGATAAAGGGATTGTCTGAGTAGGTGGCTGCACTTCTATGTAATAAGCATCACGTACTTTATACTGTTCCCATTCAGGTGCATCATCAGGTTGAATATATTTATTTTCAAGTTCCCAATATGCAGGGATGGTTTCAATTGATGTTATCTGTGGCTTCTTTTCTTCACCTTCGGGTTCTTTAATCTCAGGCTTTTGATTTACGACCTCAACACGCCCATCATCGTACACTACTCTATATTTTTCAGGGTTTGATACCCATGTAGTACATCTCCATGCTTTCTTATCTGAGTCCCAAACCGCACCACCATTTCTTGTAATCTTTTGTTTATCATAATTAACTTCAACAGATGCAGGCACTACACCGGATGTACGATACTTTTTCTGCAACATCTACCTTAAAATCCCTACTTTACTATTACGCGGATTACGTTTTGCATGTCTTATTAAAGCATCCGGCCCACCTTGCTTTGAAAGCGGGACTGTTACCTTAATAGGCTCTTCCTCTACATAATATGCTTCACGTACCTTGTATTCATCCCATTCGGGTTTCTCTGCTGCTGAGACGTATTCGTTATATAATTCCCAACATGCGGGTATTTCCTCTACACTGACAATTTCTTTGCCTTCGGGTGGATTTTCGGGTTGCTCATTCAGAATCTCATAAGAGCCATCATCGTAGGTTACTTTATATTTCTGTGGTATTGATTTCCATAGTGTACGTTTCCACTCCCTTTTATCTGAATCCCAAACTGCACCATTATCCCTCATGGTGCATTGTTTTTCCTCATCATAATATTCGCCCGCGTTTTCTGGGGGAGCAACACCTTGAGTCCGATATCTTTTCTTCATAATCTTAACCTACCATGTTATTATCTTAATTTCAAGTCATTCAGGTCGAAATCAGATTGCATTGTCATTGACTTCATTACGCTTCCTGTAAATGGGTCTATTATATATAAATCGCACCCTGCTACTATAGCAAGGTTTATCACATAACCACTTCCATTAATAGGCACAGTAGCCTCTATCTTCTCACTGCTCGGATTGACATCCAAATTAAGGGGCAATACTCCCATCCAGTAACCTTCGGAACGTGCCTCTTTGATAAGTTCTACAGCAGCCTCGGAATAATACTCGTACTGAGATTTATCCGAAGTTGTTTGCAACCATTTTTCAAGCATCCTTTGGTTCTCAAAACTCTTAGGATAAGCCATTTTCTCCATATCAGAGATAATATCATCCCTCAAAGTAACATCTTTCTGTAATTGTATTACCTGCGTATTCAAATCAGTATTTGTAGTTTGCATTCCTGCAATAACAAGACACAGATAACTACCTATTACCAATAGGCAAAAACATACGCAGCTCAATATGATTACTGCTATTTTCATATCGCACCTCCTATCCATACTATATTATAACACATTATAATCATTATTTCACCACTGAGGTTTGAGGTGCTGATGTATATCTACGTGATACCCTTGTTTGCGGTTGTGGATAACCAATTGGGCCTTGTCCTGTGGTTAGTTGTTTCGGGTCGGCACGATAGTATATTTTTACGTCCTTGCCATCTTTATCTTTTTGGAATGTAATATCCATAATACCCAAGTCAATATCAATTCGCTCTGGCAAATCTGCACCTTTGACTCGTGCTACAGACTTGTACGCAGCTTTCGGGCCATGATATATCTTAGTACCTTGGAATGGCTTGCTTGACCCTATGAGGACGTTCTGCGTGTACGGGGGGGGGAGGGCGTAATTCCACCAACCTTGCTTCCACACTATTGAAGCAAGTTTTTGTTCGGTAGTTAAAGCTTCCCACGCTTCAAGTCCAGTTTTTCTTGTAGTTACTTCTCTTGGTATAGCTTGAGTTAAAACAATCTTGCTTGTTACGATTTTTTCTTTTGGTATTTTCTCTGTGAGTATTTTTTCTTTAGGCAGATTCTCACTTGGAGTTTTCTCTGTGGGTATTTTCTCCCCAATTATCGACTCTTTTGGAAAACGCTCAGGAATACCTTTCTCGGATGGGAATCCCTCTAGTGTGGTTAGTTCACTTGGAACTTTTTCAGTGGGGATTTTCTCTGTTGGGACTTTCTCGCTTGGTGCTTTTTCAGATATACCAAAGGCATCAATGACTTTAATGCTTTCCTCTGATATATCTTTGTCAGACTTATTTATATCATCAATAATTTTATCAATCTTTTCTACTGATATGTCCTTATCATCAAATTTAATGTTATATGTCTCTAATAATGGTTTTACTACACGTGTCAACTCAGTTATATCTCTTTTCCTTAAATATGGGGTTACTTCCATTTCATAATTATACTTGCTACTTAATCCTGGCCTTTCTGGAACAGCGTGGTATAAAGATTCTACTGATTTTGGCATCAAATTTTCTGCTCGTATATCTAATAAGTCACCAACAACCTGTAACTCAGCGCTAATTTTATCTAATTTTATAGATAATGGCCTATCAATATCTGCTAATTCCATTCGCAGATCAACGGCATCCTTCCAATCTCTAACAATCTCTACCGCATATTCAATATCTTTAGCTTTTATAGCCTTACCATCAATAACATCTATGACATGCTCTACTGCTGTACTATCCACGTTCTCAATATTCTTTTGTAATTCTTTTATAGCGTTCTTGGATATAATCTGTAACTGCCTAAAATTCTTAGTATTTTGTATGCCAACTTGATTAACATATGGCTGTATTTCATTAGCAATCTTAGATACATCAACTTTCGCCATCGGATTTTGTTTTACGTAATTCGCTACTGCTTTCATAACACTATTTGCAGCATTAGTATCAACCTCTAGCCCATTATCTCTCATCTCTTCATAGATAGATTTAAGATAATCCATTGCATGAGCACCCGTAATTCTCTGCGTATATTCAATAGCGGCAATCTCATCTACTTTATTCAATGCATATTGTATTTGTGCTTTATTAAATCCTCTATTATTTAAATCATCAGTTATAGTTATCAACAAATCTTTATAACTAGGCCATTTATTACGACTTAATTCTCTATGTATAAGTTCATGAATTATTACTGCCACAGTATTCTGTGGTATAGAAACTAATCTATCTCCTACGGATAATGTATCTGTCAAATCGTTATAAGTAGCTGATGCACCTGATAATTTTCCTTGATACGTCACTTCATTACTTATTTGTTTTGAAGGGACTCTCTCAATACCCAGAGCATCAGCAACTCTATCAACGATATTATCAACACCACGTGGTTTATCTGTATTAATCCCCATATCTTTATATAAATCTTTAATATCCCTAGTCATAAAATCTTCAAACGGGGCAGTTCTAGTACTACTAGTATTAATAATATCTCTTGCCCAAATTTGATTCTGTTCTCTTAAATCATGTAGCGAATTCCAATCACGATTAATAATGGCATCATTGACTTGTCTTGCAAACTCTGAGTAGCCAGCCTTGTTATTAATATCTTGAGTGAGTTCTGCCGCCACGGTATTCCATTCCCTACTGCTCATTTCTGGTTTAAACGGATGTGTCCATTTTGGAGTAGAACCACGCTGTGGATTAGTTATAAAATCTTGAATATCGCTAGCGGTGATACTATTCAAAACTTGCTCTGCGTAATTTTCAAACGTGCCCTTACTCGCAACGTTTTTTGCATCGCCTAGACTATATACAGTAGAATTAATTAGATCACTGCCCAACTTAGCTTTACTTACATCATCTACTAAAACTAAATATACATGGTGTTTATTGTATTGCAACTTCCCACCACGGAAAACAGGAGCACCAGTCTTATCACTAATGATAGGATTAGCATCATCGAATGATGTTAGTTTTTCTACTTTTAATGGTCTTAGCCCCGTCTCCTCAAAAACTTCCCTTGCCATGCCGCTAACAGGATATTCGCCTTTATCAATTCCGCCACCAGCTAATCCAAATTTTTCTCCTGCTGATTGAGTAAACAATATTTTACCCGTTTGCTTATCTACTATTAATGCAGTGCCTCTCGGCCTTCTCCATACCTCTAAATCCCCTTTTCTAACTAATTCATTAGCATTTCGTATAATGCTTTCACGATTACCTGTAGCCCATTCAGGAGATTTAGCGATTAATGGTGATACACTCTGGAATTTTTCGCTAGTAGCTATTGCTGTTTCCTGTGCACTTTTTGCAGTTGGGCGTTTTGCATATCCGCTAAAAGGTATGCGCTTTTTAATCTCGTTTAATAAACCGATGGCCTCAGATTTATACATCGCAGGTAGGGAAGGCATACCATAACCTTCTTTAACAGCATTTTCACTAATCATCCATACAATAGGTACTTTTTGACCTATTTTAATACCTTCTCCAGTTTGAGGGTCTATCGATACGATGGGGGATTTAACATATGTTATAGCAGTATTGGAATTTTTATCCTTCGCCCACCATGGCACATCAGGAATCGGTTTATATATCAAAGTATCAACCAATTCATACTCAAATGTTATATTACCACTAGCATCTTTATACCATTTATACAGAGGATAGATACCACGTGGAAAATTAGGGTCTCCGTTAATACTTTTATCACGTATTAATTCTTTCGCTTCAGTAACTTTACCTTCGTATAATAACGCTAATACATCATTAGGTAATTGCTTATAATCACTAGGTGAGAATATCTTAGCTTTCACTACAGGGTCAGTCGCTATCTCACCTGTAAGATGTGAGCCAGCAAAGAATGTTGCATTGGCATTAGGACTATTAAATTCCATACCTAGAGCTTTCTCTGCACCAGCAACGCCTGATCTAAGAGGCTCACGGGCTACATATTGAGCATCATATTGTTTATCCGTATTCAGCATTTCAACTGTAGCTTTCGCCTTACTTGGGTTAGATGAGAACATAACATTAGGCAACACTTCCTCTATACCAGTTAATCTAGCTATAACTTGTCCACTTACAGGATCATATAAATTAACAGGCTTGCCGCTTCTCAAAAAGTCTGGCATCTTTGCATTAGCTTGATTAATAATATTCCCAGTTGCCGCATCAATAAAATTACGCATCGCATAAGGGGACATACCAGCAGGTGGCGTTATTCTAGGTACATCTACTTCCATTGCCAATGCTGACCAATTATATACTTTGGGATTAATTGCTGTACCTGTATATTCTGCCCAATTTTTTAATTTCGCGGGTGAAATCACCATTGTAGCTACATATGGAGCTTGAAACATGGGGTCTGCTTTAATCTTATACGGTGCAGATATAAAAAATGCCCCTGTGCCTAATACTACACCTAGTAATGTCTCTAACGCATCACGCCTTGCTTGGGCAGGAGTGTTCCCTTTACCTATACTTGCTAATGCTGAATCAGCAGACATTGAAAGTGCTACCCCCATTAGTGTTGAGGGAATTAAAGTCGTAACATTAATTAATCCCGCTGCACCACCACCAGCTACAGTTAATAAACCACCCAATTGTGTTGCAGCACCACCAATAACAGGGGTAGTAGAAATTTGACTAAGGGCACCTGCACTTTCATGCACTTTTTCAGATATAAAATCATTTATTATAGTTGTATATGTGCCAACATCTTTACCAGACTCCGCTGTTTTCTGTAAGACATCTACTACTGCATCACGTTTACTATCAATAGCAGAAGCCATATCAGGATTATTTTTCTGCCAATTATCAATTATATTATTAATATTTGACCCGAATTGGTCTACAACTTTATCTGTTTTTGTCCCCATCCCACCATGCAGAGAACTTATTGCACTATCTATAGATGGTTTATTCGTTGCAATCTCACCACGTACTTGTTTTTCATAATCAATTATTCCTTTGGCTAACTTCTGCACGAATAATGGACTACTTATTGTCTCAGATTGAACTTGGCCTTGCTCAAATATATCTTTGGGAATGATTATTTTGCCCTCTGTTATCTTTGCTATCTGTTCATCCGAATACATGCCTCTAATGACATTCTCTGTATCACCACCAGCACGTAATGCGGCTACAATATCCAATGAATACGAACCATCAGGATTTCGATAGCTATAATCTTGGATAACTTGTGCAGCCTTACCCTTATCCCTTCCATTTGTAGGTTTAAATAACGGCTCTGGAGTAACTTGCTCCCCAGATATAGGAATATCTGTTGTAGAAATACTAGGAATTACTGCATCCCACTTAGGTTCGAATTTAGGCAATGACGGTTTAAGAGTTGCAATTGGGAATAGCTCAGGCTTCTCTGCTACAGCAGCAACCTCTGGCTGAGTAGGCATAATTGGCTGTACAACTGGCTTCTCAGGTTGCTCTGCTATTGCTGGCTGTACAGTGGGCGTTATGGCAGGCTCCATAACCTCAACTGGATATTGATTAAAGTCAGTAATATAACTTGATATTTCAAGTTGTTTTGCACCAAATTCTTTATATCTTTGCGCATCTGCCCGATTCTTATCACTTCGTATATATGTTATTTGCCCTTCTAACGTTGGGGACATTTCACTAGATGCACATTGCCCAAATGAACAAGTTTGCCACAACTTTCTGCCTTCTTTGTCTATTTGGTCTATGGCATAGATATTACCTTCATATTCAACTATATATGATGTCTGGGTATCATTTGTATATTTTATATTGATATCTTTAGTAAATGCAGATGGCCTCTCAATCTTAACAGGGGCTACTACTTCAACAGCGGGTATTGGTTGAGTTGGTGGCTTTTCCGTGACCACTTTACGTTCTCCAACACCTATTCCTCTTTCTTTATACTCTGATTTATCTACCCCATTGCTTTCAAGAATATACTGCAATTCAGTATCATATTTACCACCAGAAATCGTGCTAACTAATTTACCCTCTCTAAATATCAATGTCACAGGTACACTTGTGACATTTTGTGGAAAGTCAGTATCATATTGGGCTAATTGTGCATATTCAGGTGTCTCAACATCAACATAATAATAATTGAAGTTCTCATTACCCCAATTTTTAACTACATTCTCAGCATATGCTTTCTGCAATTGGCATGGTTTGCACCAATCAGCACTCAGTTGGAATATGGTAAATTTACCTTTCTTTGCATCTTGCGCTAATAATATAGGTAGTCTATTAACCGGCTTATTAGCATTATCTGAAATAGATAATCCGCCTAATACTGGTTTATTTGATGTAGTCCCTACAATTGAGATTGGGTAAGCTAACTCTAATATAGTAGGCCAACCATCTTTTTTAATAGTTGTAAGAGCTTTTTGATATTCATTTGCCCTTGTAGTACACTCTGGAGATGAACATGCAATAGGCGGCGCTAAATCTTCAGGATTTCCTGATAAGAAGTATCTCGCTACAGATGCTTCCCATTTCGATTTATATTGCGACCCAAACCATGGGTCATCTACCCATGTAGTGTCTCCAACTTTCCTGTAGAATAGTTTAGTTGGCAACGAGATATTATCAAATGCCGTTACACCTGTAGTCGGGTCTTGTATATAATTTTGTGTAAGCCAATACTCATTACCATCACCACCTATCCAATATAAACCACGTTGCCCTAATTTATCTTCACCATATGGATTTTGCTTTAAATACGCCTGACTTGATGTGGCAGGTTTAGATGATGCACTAATCCATCCATTTTTATTAAGGTATCTTACACCTTCTTTGATATCATCGATATAGAATTTTTTATCAGAAGGAAGGTCAACTTCTACGTTATTATCTTTAACTTCATACTGTAACGAAGCCCAATTACCATCAGCTTGCCTATACCATATCTTTGCAGGAAGGTTATCATCTATACCACGTTCTAAGAAATATTCCACCCCGATTTTTTTGCCAGTGTCATCTTGTGATATACCTACATAATATAAACCATTAACCTGTCCCAATCCCTCTATACCTAAATCACTCGCCTTACCATACGTTACTGTTGGCAAATATAAATCTGCTAATACAGGAGTAGGCATAAACCACTCTACTTGCTTGGATGGCAACTTAATTGAAATCTTCTCAGTTTTTATAGGTATCTCAATTACAGGTATCTCAATCCCCGCACGTTTTAAAGCAAGTTCTAATCCAATCCAATTTATTTCACCAGTATTGCCTGTATGCTCTTTGAGTATCTGCGCAATCTGCCTATCTTTATCAGTAGCCTTATCCGTATTTATGTTTTCCTTTGCAGCGTTTACTAATAATTCCATGCCTTTGATAACATCACTTTTGACCTCAGCTACTGCCTCTGGCTTCGGCTCTGGAATTGGAACTGAAATATCTAATAGTTCGCCTGTCAATGCGTTGATATGATCTGCTAACTTAGCAGTCTTACCATCAACGTTAATCTCTGAATCAGCGTTTAAACCGGCTGCATACATATTATCGACTATATCTATGATAAATTTTGCAGTTGCGCCAGCATTCACATAATCCAATACTCCGTTTACCGTGAAACGTTCCTGCAATTTATCTACGACACTTGCTTTTAAAGTGTCCTTCGGTTTATCCTCAAGTAAACCTCTGAAATAGTCTGAGTTCTGAGCGAGTATACCTTCATATTTGAGACCTAATTGCGGATATTTGTTTACAAATTCACCCCATGTAAGTTGCGAAGTCCCACTTTTACCTTCAATCCTAACAACCGCTGCTCCAAGTGGGTCGGTTATGTCTTGAAATACTAACGCTGTGCCATCTGGGGTCTCTATCTGTGCTAATCCAATAGCAGCGAATGTCTTATATTGGCCTACAGGACGGCCAAATACCCTACCCTCTAATCCTATAGCTGCACCCTCTGCTGTAACAAACCCTGTAACTGGATTTACATACTTCTCTATTTTTGAAAGGAATGTGGGGTCTTTAGAAAGTTGATCGTTGATAATATCTATATTCTGTTGTGCAACTTTCGGAACTGATTTATCAATGAGTTCTTTATGTCCTTCATCAAGTTTACCTATCTTTTTCGGTGCTGATGTGGTAGCACTAAATTGCCCTACGAATCCGCTTGCGTCTTCACTTAATACTTGGCCTGTAATCCTTGAGACAATGACATCACTTACAGAACCTTTTACATTTCCTAATTTATCAGTTGCATATACTGATTCAGCTATTGGAGTGAATTTGCCATCTTTCACTTCGCCTACTTGATATATAGGTTTCCCTTCACTATCTTGACCTGCAACCTGAGTAGTCAAACCACTTAGCCTTGCCACACTTTCAGGTTTGGAATCGCCAAATAATTTACTTGCTAATACACTGGGGCTTTTAGGCGCATTTGCCCCCAATCCTGCACTTCCAGATTGCCATTGTCCAGTATTAGGGTTAAAAACTTGACCTCCCCCACTAAAGGTGCCACCACTAAATCCCGTAGTCTGCCTCATTTCCGCTATCGCTGAAGCTGTGATAGGATTTTGATACTCATGAGGCATTGCGACACTTGGATTATACCCTTGATACATAGTCCCTTTAAGCGCCTTATTAACATATCTATCAATATCCTCAACCTCAGCTAATGGAAATGTGTACCCATGAGCCTCCTGCTCAGTCCCATACTTTACATAACTAAGCGGACTGCTACCTGTTACCGCTGCTGTCTCTGCTCCGGTTAATGTTAAATGAGGCACGATGTCACGTATTACAGTTTTCCCTTGCGCCTCTAATTTATCTAATTGAGCATTTTTAGTATCTAATTCTTTTACCGCATCATATATCTTATATTCCAAACCATACTTAGATAGATTCTCTTTAATGGCATCCCAATTAAGATAAGGATACTTTGTTTTAGCCTCTTTATAAACATCACTATAATCTGTAGTGTCCTCTCTTTTAAATGCCGTGCCATATTTCTCTTGATAGATTTTTAAAGTCACAGGGTCTTTCATTAAAGTGTCCCATGTCTCTTTTGATACTATGGTCTGTTTGTTAGGCCACGATTGCCCCGTGAGTTTATATTTTGATGTTGAATCCTGTTTTACTGTTCCAACAACACCCGATAAGTCTTTTGTTAAGACTAACTTAGAATCTGGTTTTATATTTTTTAGCCGCCGATCACGCCACTCATCCTTCCCTTGTAATTTGATAACCTGCTGCCACATCTTATCCACTTCATCTGTACTTTCGAGTTTGCGTGTAAACTCTTTATCTGCATCTGTATATTTCTTATCAAAATCACTATATAATTTGGCAAAGTTATCCTTTATATTATTTACATCGCTATCCGCTAACTCTATCGCCTGCAAATAATATCCCCAATCAACCCACGGATATTCTTGCTGCGCCTTTGTATATAAATCAGAAAGCTCTTTATTTGAGATAACAGCTTCACGTTGAGCACGTAATGACTTCACGTCAGATACAGCAGAGACCTTAGTCTCTTTCTTAACACCTTCACGTTTAAGAATATCAGACTCTATCTTGCCGCCCTGTTGCGCAGATTGAGCAGCTTGTTGAGCAGCCTGCCTTTGTGCCGCTTCTTGTGTTGCCTGTCTTTTAAGTACGTCCATCATATTCCTTATAGCATACTCATTTCAGAATATCAACTTACATGCCCCTATTCTTACTCCAGTTAGCTAAGACATACAATATTACTATGATAAAGAATATAACCATTGCAGGGACATAGAATTGCGTGACAGCAACTTCAAATCCCGTTAATGGTATTCTAGCAGCCTGCTCTGGAGTCAATATCTTACCTGTGGTATTCCATGAACTTAAATCCGAGGCATTAAAAGTCTGCGCAAGTGTTCCATTAGCCGATACCCATAATTGAGTAACGCTATTTGTAATAGGTACAAGTATAAAAAGAGCTATTAAACACCAGAATAAAAACATCACACGTTTCATTTATACGCCTCTTATTAACCTCGCAAGTTCAAGGAATAACATTAATACCATTCCAATGACTACAGGCCACCAAATTACAGCCCAAATCCAATAATATTCATTTGGGGTTTTTTCATGTGTAACTGGGTCAACATCATATAACCACGAGTATTTCATGGTAAGAGCTTTGACTACACCCTGTATTGCAGTAGCCGCTACGCCACCATAAGTAAGAACTCCACCTACAGTTGGGTCTGCGGCTTCGGATACATGAGAACCTTCCATAGTTGTCTTAATATCAGCGACCTGACTTCCCGTTAATATATCAGCACCTTCAATTACATTCCCGATTATGGTAAGCACAAGGAAACAAAAAAATGTACCGATTAGCCATCTAATACTCAACGTCTTTCTCCTACTATTATTCCTGTTATAGCGAAAATTGCAAACGGAAGTATATGCCATAATGGGACTAATTGAATAATCGCCATAAATACGATAGTCACACCCACAACACATACGGATAGGAATAGATTGGAATTTCCCAATGAAGTGTAGAATAAAATTCCAACTGCTACACTGAAAAATAAAGCGGCGAAATACCATCCCGTAGCCAATGGTAGCTCGAATGACTTGAAAGCAAAATTTAATATCGGATAAAAAGGCATTTCACTCATATTAGTATAGTTTGGTGATTGAAACCACGTAGTCGGCGTAGCTGGAGTATCCAATGTTGAAGTTGTAGATGCGCTTGCCAGTGTAGTAATCATTAAAGTCGTATTTGAGGTCGAATACA